>Ga0272440_1000769_pt1 | contig 26952 bp, 20 predicted proteins | sample SSMMMBAug17_FD_192440 | JGI IMG/M metagenome (GOLD analysis project Ga0272440, IMG submission 192440) | Marine sediment archaeal communities from Little Sippewissett salt marsh, Falmouth, MA, United States - SSM-MMB-Aug17 | ecosystem: Environmental > Aquatic > Marine > Wetlands > Sediment ... | reverse complement strand
TAAATATAACACTTTAAGTCCCTTTAGGGACGACAGATAATAGCCTGGGGTTTCAACCCCAGGCGGTCGAACATTTTTAGTTGGACGAACTTTTATCTACCCGAAAATTTATGACCGCTTACTTAGTCTGCAACCAATTCAGTACCTATGTAACTTGAGGGCGCTTTAGCGTCCTTTTTCCATTCAGCGTTGGGCTTTAGCCCTACGCTGTTCTTGGATTTGCCGGAATTCATTATTTTTCAATGTTTCTCTCTAAAAAGTCCGACTTTTTGGGAATGCGCCCGTTGTTAAATGCTTGTGAAAAAAAACTGTTATATGGGATACAAAGAATATCAGTGGATATGTTAATATTTTACTATCTAAAGATGGGGCAAAAACATTCATACCCATTACAAATATGACAGAAAATGATGGTTTATTCGAATGGACTGTTAATAATATCTCTTCAGTAAATTGTGCTTTAAAAATCGAATCTGCAGCACAATTGCTGATGTTGGCATTCAAATTTTCGATGATTCACAAAATTTACTTGCTTCAGGCGTCTCAAATAATGTTGAGAATCTATATTTTCCCCTTGGATTAACCGCTGGTGATTATTATATTAAACTGTATTCAATAGGTGATATTGATCAACAAGAAATATATAATTTATTTGAGTGTAACCAAAACAGCCGGTGAATACAATTTGTTCATCATGTTTTTTGAACCAGGATTACACAGAAGAAGAAGATGAATAAGATGATTAAAATACAGTGATTATTTCATCTTCTTCATCTTTTTCAGCGTAATCCTGGTTCAAACAATTGTGAGTGATAATTTAATTGAGGTTGATTGATTGATCCAGTAATCACAGTTCCCTGACTATCAGGTAAATCTGGAAAGCAATATTTATGATCTTTCAATTTATCCTTAATATAAGAAATTTGTCTTGACAATGGGGTCCACCATAATTATCAGAGAATTTCTGAGTCGAGTTGTTGACATATTCTCAAAAAATCTATATATTTTTCCAAACGTTTCAATAAAGCGAGGTAAAATTATGAATATTTCCGGGCTAAAGGTATCTTTCAAGGAAGCCAATCCAAAAACAAAGGACAGTGATATCCTGTTGGTACATGGCATGTGGGCAGGTTCATGGATGTGGGAAAACTATATGAATTTTTTTTCCAGTCAGGGATACAATTGTTATGCGTTGAATCTCAGAGGACGTCCAGGCTCTATCCCTGTGCATGATCGGGGTAAAATTTCCATAAATGACTATGTGGCCGATGTCAAAACTGTGGCAGAAACATTAACAAATCCGATTATCATTGGCCATAGTATGGGCGGCCTGCTTACCCAGAAAGTGGCCGAATTATCCTCTCCAGCATCAGTGGTATTGATTGGTCCAGCAGCACCCGCCGGTATTTTGATGATAGGCGGATGGATTCATCTGGCAATGGGGCTTTTTTACAGTTTTGATATTTTGATGGGCCATAGCATTTTGCCGAATTTATTTTTTGTGCGTCATTTACTCATGAATAATGTGCCTGAAAATATTCAGCATTTAATTTATGAAAAACTGATATCTGAGTCCAGCCGAGCAGCGCAGGAAATTCTTATCCCAGGTGTTTCGGTTGATGCGTCAAAAATATCATGCCCCATGCTGGTGATCGCATCACATCAGGATCAGGCAACGCCCTTTTCGATCATTCAACGCATTGTTGATAAATATAATTGTGATTTAAAGGCCTATTCAAAATTTGGTCATTTAATGATTGCAGAATCCGGATGGGAACAGCCTGCAAAAGATATTTTAGAATGGCTCAATACACATACCAATGATAAAGCGCTTTCATAACTGGCTCTTTTCAAAACAGCCGAAAAAAATAATTGAAATTCAAGGAGCATGTAAAAGATGCGGCAAATGTTGCACCAATATAAATTTGTGTGAAGCGGGTACATGGATATCAAAAAAATCACAATTCAGAAAAATGGTTGCGGAAAAACCCGAATATGCACGATTGCAAATTATCGGAAAAAACACACAGGGCACATTACATTTTTCATGCACCTGGCTTAATTCCAATAATGAATGCAAAGATTATGAGAATCGTCTCGATATTTGTAAAGTTTTTCCAAATCAAATGGTGATTACAAACCAGGGAGAGGTTCCTGAGGGATGCGGTTTTACAGTCAATGTCCATAGTTCTTTTGATGCAGTACTCAGAAAAACAATTCGGCGTGAAAAAAAATATCAGCGATGGCTAAGGTTTAAGAATTGGATATTAAAAGATCAAAACTTATTAAAATGACGCCTGTCTGTTCTGTTACTCGTTTAAGGAATACCTTGAAAATAAGTTCTCCATTTATTGATATTGTTCGTGCTTTAGGTAAATGTACTGTAGAGACGTCGCATGCGACGTCTCTACACGACCTTATTTTTATGTACGATCATAGTAAAATGAGTATGATTTTTTCAGAGTTTTTCTAAGGAATGCTAATAATAAGTTCCTCATTTTCTTATTTACAAGTCCAATGTAGGGGCGAACCTTATGTTCGCCCATCGTACATAGGAACGAATGCGTTATTCGTTCGAGGGCGAACATAAGGTTCGCCCCTACATCGGGCTATCAAATAAGAAAATGAGGAACTTATTTTTCGAGAATTCCTAAGTTAGTTATCTCCGCTCACTAATGGAACTTGGATTCATCTTGTATTTTTGCGTAAACATGCTACTTGCTTTTTTCAAACATTTATATTACATAATAGAATAATCCTAAGATTAAATATTTTCAAAAATTTAACGTTTGTAGCAATTTTCATCACTGAATAATCAAAATAAGGAGTCAGCTATGGATGCTATCAGTATTGAGAAGATTCTTAAACAAATAGATGACGACCGAATTTCATACATAGATCGCGTTGAAGATCCATATCAACTGTGTGAACAGATGGTTGCAATTGCAAATGGTAATGGCGGAATGCTGATTATTGGTGTCAATCGGTCTGGGGAATCTCTACAATTGGCGCAGGATGATATCGTTAGCGCAATGCGAATGATTACGCAAGCTTCTTTTGAACTTATTCAACCCTCAATTTTTCCAAAAACACAAATTGTTGATTATTTGAATGCCAAAGCGATTGTGGTTAGAATTCCATATGGATTCAAAAAACCCTATTGTACGATCAGTGGTCGATTTTTGATAAAAAAAGAAAATGATATACAGGAAATGAATCATGATGACTTAAGAATGCTGTTTCAAGAAAAAATGGTGAATCAGGCAGATCAAATGATAATTGAAGGACTTGATCACAGACAAATTGACTTTGAAATGTTTCGATCTTTTTTTAAGCAAAGATTCCAAATTGCAATTCCAGAACATATTCCACTCATTACAATACTGGAAAGCATGAAACTGGCATCAAATGGACAAATCAATACGTCAGGGATGCTATTGTTTGGAATCTATCCCACTGAACAATTTGCTTTAAGTCAGATAGTTGCGATGGCTTTTTTGGGAAATGATACTTCAGTTCTGGAATATCGGGATAGCGAGAACTTTGAAGGGACGATTCCCCAACTATTTGAAAAAGGGCTGGCATTTATTGAGAAAAATTTATCCGCAGCAGCCCAAGAAAATGATTCGTTAAAAGAGATTCCCACTTATGTCATTCAGGAAATAATGATCAATGCATTGGTACATAGAAGTTATTATATGGATTATTTTACCAGCGGCAACACTGTAATATCCATATTTGATGATCGACTTGAAATCGAAAGTCCAGGCGCTTTACCTGATAATTTACGCATTGATTTGATTAAAAATGGAATTGCATTTCAGCGTAATCCGACCATCTCAGGCTATCTTATTGATATCATTCCTTTTCGGGGAATTGGACTGGGCTTGTCATCCATAGTTGCGGATTATCCAGGAATCGAGTTGATTGATGATCCCGATTCCGATCAATTTAAGGTCATTATCAGACGACCGAAATAATAACACATTAAAGAAAGGAACACTGATTAAACATGAAACCATATTCAATCGCACTTGCCGGAAAAGGGGGAACTGGAAAAACAACCCTGGCCGGCATGCTTGTTAAATATTTAATTCACAAAGAAAAAACGCCAATACTGGCAGTTGATGCCGATTCTAACGCCAATTTTAACGATGTTTTGGGCGTCCCGATAAATGGCACCTTAGGAGATGCACGTGAATCCATGAAAAAGGGAAATGTGCCATCAGGTATGACCAAAGATGTGTTCATGGAAATGAAAATGCAGGAAGCTGTTGTTGAAACAAATCAATTCGATCTAATTGTCATGGGACGGCCAGAAGGTGCTGGGTGTTATTGCGCAGCCAATACATTATTAACAAATTTTTTAGGTAAATTAACCGACAATTATCCTTATATGATTATGGATAATGAAGCAGGCATGGAGCATATTAGTCGATTGACGACACAAAATGTTGATGTGATGATTTTGGTATCTGATGGTTCTGTGAGAGGCGTTACTGCCGCAGTTCGGATTAATGATCTTGCAAAAAATCTTCATATTGGTATGGGAAAAAGTTTTCTGATTATCAATCGGGCAAAAAATGCGCCTTCAGAAAGCATTATCAATATTATCAATGATGCAGCTATTACATATGCTGGATATTTACCGGCAGATGACACCATTTACGACTATGATATGGATGGCAAAGCAACCATAAATCTGCCAATGGAAAATATTTTTGTACAGGCAGCATTTAAAGTTTTTGATAAACATTTAACGCTTGATTCGCACATTTAATTATGATGCTTAAACAAGGAGGTTTCCTGTGAATTCCAAAAAATGGTTATATGGTCTTATTTGTTTCGTAACGATCATTTGTATGGCAAACAATGTCTTGGGAGACCAAATAATTTTGGTTGCTGATGAATGGTGCCCATATAATTGTAGCCCTAATTCAGAAAGTAAAGGCTATATGATCGATCTTGCCACGCAAATTTTGGGTGAATCAGGGCACGCTGTGAAATACATGGCACTCAACTGGAGTCGATCCATCATCAAGGCAAGGGAGGGAAAGTATCATGGCATCCTTGGGGCATGCAAAGCAGAAGCACCTGATTTTATCTTTACAAAAGAACCAGTAGGCCTTGTAGACAGCCATTTCTGGGTTAAGGAGGGAGATCCTTGGCGATATAAGGGGGTTCAATCGCTGAAAGACCGATGGCTTGGCATTATTCAGGATTACGATTATGGCAAGAAACTGGGAGAGTATATTAAAAAAAATTCGGGAAAGTTTGCTGTTCAGGTCAGGGCAGGTGACGATGCTCTTGATATCTTGATTAGAAAACTGGAACACGGCCGAATTAATACCTTGAATGAAGATAAAAATGTTTTTTTGTACAAGGTAAAAATGCTGGGAAAACAAAATATGTTTGAAGATGCCGGACATGATTTGACACCTGTTGAAGCCAATTATGTTTATATTGCATTTTCACCTTTCTATTTAAAAAAATCCAGTGAGTATGCAAAAATTTTGAATGAAGGCCTTATCAGATACAGGAAAAATGGTAAATTACAAAAAATTTTGTCAACCTATGGCTTGACTGATTGGAAATAGTTTCAAGCTTTGATTTTGGAGAATTATTAATATGAATTTAAAAGAAACAATCCGAAGTATCCCCCATTGGCCTATTGAATCGGTAACTTTTAGAGATCTTACCACACTCATGCAAAATCCCAAAGCCTTTAAATATGCATGTGATGTTTTGTATGAACGATATAAAGATCAAAAAATTGATAAAATTGTTGCCATTGATGCACGTGGTTTTGTATTTGGCGGCGTACTGGCATATCAGCTTGATATTGGATTTGTACCGGTTCGCAAAAAGGGAAAATTACCATCATCAACCATTCAGGCAGACTATACCCTTGAATATGGTATAAATACAGTTGAGATGCATAATGACAGCATTTCAAAAGGTGAACGTGTTGTCATTGTTGATGATCTTATTGCCACCGGTGGAACGATTGCAGCGGCAGTTAAACTGGTTGAGCAACTTGGTGGACAGATTATTGAATGCGCATTTATCGTTGAATTACCTGATTTGAAAGGACGTGAAAAAATTTCTGAGCAAGCTGTTTTTTCAATGGTTCAATTCGAAGGTGAATAAGTTGAGAAGAGAAAATTGGAATCTACACACATTAAAGCCAATGCGATCCTGTTACTAACAGCAATCATTTGGGGATTTACATTTGTGGTCCAACGGGCAAGCATGGTGCACGTTGGGCCATATTTATTTAATGCCCTGCGTTTCATGCTCGGTTCTCTGTCATTGATACCTGTATGGATTTTTTTCAAAAATCGCATGACAAGATTCAGGCATACGCCTTTACGTTCGACCTTCATATGTGGAATATTCGCAGGTCTTTCGATCTTTGCAGGCGCCTCATTCCAACAAGTTGGTCTTTTAACAACAACAGCTGGAAAATCTGGATTTATTACAGGTTTGTATGTGATTATCGTCCCTGTTATTGGGATTTTTTTGGGAAGCTATCCAGGATTACAAACATGGATCGGTGCTGTGTTTTCGGCTATAGGGCTGTATTTTCTTTGTATGACTGAAACATTGACAATTTCTCTGGGCGATACATTAACATTGTTATGTGCAGTATGTTTTGCCATTCATGTGATACTGATATCAGCATTCTCACAAAAAAACGATCCCATCCTGCTTTCAATGATTCAATTTGCAATTTGTTCAATTCTCAGTTTTATCGTTGCTGCGTTTACCGAACCAATCATAATAGCGGGTATCTTACAAGCGGGTCTTGCAATTTGTTTTTGCGGATGTTTTTCGGTGGGGGTGGGTTACACATTACAGGTTATTGGACAACTCAATGCAAATTCCACACATGCAGCCATAATTTTATGTTTAGAGGGTGTTTTTGCTGCAATGAGCGGATGGCTCTTTTTAGATGAACAGATGACATCCAGATCAATTCTGGGTGCAGCCTTGATGTTTTCCGGGATGATCATATCTCACTTTAATTTAACGCCAGGTGCCAGGAAGAAATAAACAAACATTTTTTATTTAGAAATGCCCGGAAAATATCATGCTCATTTTTCTTGATCGTGTAGAGACGTAGCATGCTACGTCTCTACAGTACATTTACCTTAAAACGAACAAAAAGGTATGATCGTTTACTTTTGAAAGTATGAAATGACAAATAATATTGCCATATTATGGGATGTAGAAAATGTTACCCCTCGTTATGACACTATGTTCATATCAGGCTTGCTTGAATATGCGAACGAAAAGGGAAAAATTTCTGTCTCCACAGCTTATGGAGATTGGACTCGTCTTAATCAACAACTTGCGGAGATGTTGGCTGATAACTCTTTTGAAATGATTCATGTTCCTAAGTCAAAAAAGAATAGTGCGGATATGACACTTATTACGCATGCGATTGAATTAATATTTCAATATCCTCACATCAAGACCATGATTTTGGTGACAGGTGACGCAGATTTTCGACCTCTGTTACTCAGCCTGAGAAAGCATGGCATTTACACCATAATTATTTGTGATTCAAATAGTGCAAGCGAAGACTTACTCCTTCTGGCAGACGCTTACACGGATTATCGCGATTTAATTCCAGATGCATTTGATGAAGAACAGGATGGTGAGAAAGATCAAACTGAACAAATTGCTTTACCATTTCATGATGCAGTTTCCTTGTTAAAAGAAGCTATCCAAATTATGGAAAATGACAAAAAAGCGCCATTATTGGGACCGCTAAAAGTTCGGCTAAAACTTTTAAACTCCAGTTTTGATGAAAAACAGCTTGGTTGTAAAACATGGAAATCGTTTATACTGAAAGCATCTGAACATGACCCTCAAATCGAGTTAATAACCACGAATGAGAAAGATTACCTGGTAACATATAATCAAGATGCGGCAATTAAGACCAAACAACCAATAGAAATCCCTTATATTTTTAATAAATTATTTGAAGCCATTCACAAGTGTAGTGATACTGATTCAAATAAATGGTTATCCTATTCATCAGTCGCTTGTTCCTTAAAAAAAATTAATATTGACATAAAGCAATACCAATATCCAAAAATGAAAAATTTAATGGAAGCTGCTGAAAAACGTGGATTTGTGGAAACAAAAAGTGAAAAGTTGACCTGGTCAGTTCGTTTAACCACAAAAGGTAAAAAATATTGTTCATTTTCTCAGACATGAGTTACCTTTTCTAACTAATTTGGCAAAAAATCAAAAATAAAGGGCTGATTTGGACATATAGGTCACTTGTCAGAATCAAATAATTTGCGAATGAATTTAATCCCTTCATTATTCACACCATGATAATACTTCGGAGGGCGAGCATAAGGTTCGCCTGTCCATTGGTTTCGGTCGTTGATTGGAATTCGGTTTTGCTCCGAGGCAAACAATTCCCCCTAACTTTTACATACGCCAAATTCTACCTTTCTTCTCTTGCATTTTTCAGCTTTGATATTATCTTTAAATCAGGGCCCGATAAAACAAGGATTAGCAACATCTAAATAAAGGAGAAAAAAAAATGCGTTTTGACAAATTTACAGTAAAATCCCAGGAAACAATTCAAAAAGCGCATTCCATTGCCAGTCAACTGAATCACCAGGAGTTTGATCCCGAGCATCTTTTATCTGCCATGGTAAATATTGATGAAAGTATTGTTCAGGCTATTTTAAAGAAAATGGGTGTATCAGTTTCGGGTATTTCAAGGGATATTCAGGCCTATCTTGATAAAATGTCAAAAGTTACTGGTTCAGGTATCTGTGAAGTCTATATGTCCCAACGTACCCGGAAATTAATGAATGCTGCTTTGCGTCGGGCCGGAAATATGAAAGATGAATATGTCAGTCAGGAACATTTATTTTTGGCCCTTACCGAAGAAAAAAATACACCCGCGGCTGAGATATTGAAAAACCATCGCATTGAGCCAGATCAGGTTCTCAAGGCCTTGATGGATATACGAGGAAATCAACGTGTGGATGACCCCAATCCAGAGGATAAATATCAGGCCCTGGATCGATTCAGTAAAGATCTGACTGATCTAGCGCGGCGTGGAAAAATCGATCCGGTGATTGGCAGAGATGAAGAAATTCGAAGAATTGTGCAGGTGTTATCTCGTCGGACAAAAAATAATCCAGTTTTAATTGGCGAACCTGGCGTTGGAAAAACAGCTATTGTTGAAGGTCTGGCGCAACGAATCGTTGAAGGTGATGTGTCTGAATCTCTAAAAAACAGACGACTGGTTGCTTTGGATATGGGCGCATTAATTGCCGGGGCAAAATATCGAGGGGAATTTGAAGATCGTCTCAAAGCGGTTTTAAAAGAAGTTGAAAAAGCTGAGGGCCAGATCATTTTGTTTATCGATGAACTTCATACTCTGGTAGGCGCAGGTGCGACTGAAGGTGCAATGGATGCATCAAATATGCTGAAACCGGCCCTTGCAAGAGGATCATTGCGATGCGTTGGGGCCACAACAATTAATGAATATCGAAAATATATTGAAAAAGATGCGGCATTGGAACGAAGATTTCAACCGGTACTTGTGCAAGAACCCAATGTATCGGATACAATTTCAATTTTAAGAGGTCTTAAAGAAAAATATGAAGTTCACCACGGCGTTCGCATTCAGGATTCTGCTATTGTTGCGGCAGCGACATTGTCAGACAGATACATTTCTGATCGGTTTTTACCGGATAAGGCCATCGATTTAATTGATGAATGTGCATCCAAATTACGTATTGAAATTGATAGTATGCCCACTGAAATTGATGAAATTCTCAGAAAGATTACTCAGGCAGAAATTGAACGACAGGCACTAAAGAAGGAAAAAGATAATGCATCTATAGAACGTTTAAAAGATTTGGATATTCAGATCAGGGAATCATCTGAAATTTTAAATGAGATGAAAGCGCACTGGCAAAAAGAAAAATCGGCCATTCAAATGATCCAGCGTATAAAGGAGGACTTGGAGCATATCAGCATTGAAGAACAAAAAGCTGAGCGTGATGGTAATCTCGAACGTGTGGCTGAATTACGTTATGGAAAAACCAATGCCCTGCAAAAAGACCTTGCTGAAGCGCAAAGCCATTTGAAAGTCCTTCAAGAACAGAAAAAAATGCTGAAAGAAGAAGTTGATGATGAAGATATTGCGCAGGTCATTTCAAGATGGACAGGTATTCCGGTTCAACGCATGCTTGAAAGTGAACGAGAGAAATTGATTCATATGGAAGATCGTTTAAGTGAACGTGTCATTGGTCAAAAAGATGCGATTTCAGCCGTCTCAAATGCAGTGCGTCGGGCGCGATCTGGACTTCAGGATCCGAATCGCCCAATTGGATCTTTTATATTTATGGGACCTACAGGCGTTGGAAAAACAGAGCTTGCCAAAGCACTGGCGTCATTTATTTTTGATGATGAATCTGCCATGATTCGTTTGGATATGTCCGAATATATGGAAAAGCATTCTGTGGCAAGACTCATTGGCGCGCCGCCAGGGTATGTGGGGTATGATGAAGGTGGATATTTAACTGAAGCTGTTCGCAGACGGCCCTACTCAGTCATTCTTTTTGATGAAATCGAAAAAGCGCATGCGGAAGTATTCAATATTTTACTTCAAATTCTGGATGATGGTCGTATGACTGATGGTCATGGTCGCACAGTGGATTTTAAAAATACCATTATTGTGATGACTTCCAATGTGGGCAGTGAGTGGCTATTATCAGATATTGATTCAAAGGATATGGAAGATAAAGTAAACAATGCGTTACAGAATAATTTTAAACCCGAATTTCTCAACCGCATTGATGATACCATTATCTTTCATCGTTTGTCCAAAGAGCAGTTAACGCGGATTGTGGATATTCAGGTTGAATATCTTAGTTTACGTCTGGCGCATCAAAAAATGGTACTGGAATTCGACGAATCTGTTAAAACCTTTCTCGCTGCAAAAGGATATGACCCAATATATGGGGCGCGTCCATTAAAACGAATGATTCAAAAATTTGTTGAAAATCCATTGGCTGTGGAAATTCTGCGGGGTCAATTTGTGCCAGGATGCACCATGGTTGCAAGCCTGGATGATGGAAAGGTTGTTTTCAATGTGTCGTCATGAATCGAATAAGTAATTCAACTTTTATACAATAAATAGGGTTTTGTTTTGTTTTCAAAGTCAGCAGTCACTGATTGCCATTTTGTTTGTAAGGTGTCAATATCATGACCTGTTTCAACTGCTTTTCTTAATCGCTGGCTGCCAAGGATCAGATCAATAGGCATTTTTTCATATTCGTATTCATAGGGTGGAGATTTCCATTGGAATTCATTCGGGTATTTACGAATAATGGCTTGAAGTATTTTCAAACTGCTCGCATATGAATTATATTGTTTTCTGTCAATTACATGTATCTGAAATCCCTGGCATGGTATTCCTTTCCACTTGTTAAAAGTCGGTTCAAAGGAGACAGGTCTGAGATAAACACCGGATAAATCACCGATTTCAGCAATTAGCGTTTCATTATCAATAAATGGCGCTCCCATAATTTCAAAGGGCTGGGTTGTACCCCGACCTTCTGAAATATTCGTACCTTCAAAAATGACCTGTCCGGGATAAACCAATGCGGTATTTACAGTAGGCATATTGGGTGATGGTGCGACCCATGTCAAATCTGTTTCATCATAATACAAATCCCTTTTCCAACCTTTCATGGGAACAATTTCAAGGTCGCAGTGAATATTGGCAGCGTCATTGATAAAACTTGCAAATTCAGCGATTGTCAGTCCATGACGCATGGGAATTGGGTATCGACCGACAAAAGATTGATATTCGGGTTCCAGACAGTTGCCTTCAATCTGACACCCGGAAACAGGGTTGGGGCGGTCCAGGATAACAATCGTTTTTCCAGCCGCTTTGGCAGCTTCCATACAATAGGAAAGGGTATAAATGAATGTGTATACGCGCGTACCAACATCCTGAATATCTATCAACAGCGTATCAATCTGGTCCATCATATGCGGTGTGGGAATTCTGGTTTTGCCATACAGGCTGAATACAGGAATGACATATTTAGGATGCTTAAGATCGTCGGATTCGATCATATTATCTTGTTTGGATGCAAAATAACCATGTTGAGGGGAAAATAATGCGTTAAGTTGTCCGGGAAAGGCTTGATAGATTAAATCTGCACTGGATTGAAGTTGTTTATTCAGTGACGCCGGATTGAGCAATACGCCAAGCCTTTTGTTGGCCAACCATGAGGGTGGGGTTTTTGTCAAGGAGTTAATGAGTCTATCAATGCCTGTTTCTATGAATTTTTTTTTCATGGGCAATAATATAATTGTATCTTTTCATGATTTTTCAGACAAGATGCGTCCTTTGGAACTCTCCAGATATAGGTACAGAATAAAAAGAATTGGAACGCGTCATCTTGTCTGAACATCAAGTCTAAAGTATTATTTTATTTTACCAATCAAGTAGCTGGCAATGGTATTTTTCTGAATTTCTTTGGTTCCTTCATACAATTCAGTAATTTTGGCATCACGTGCAAAACGTTCAACTTCATACTCGTGCATATAGCCATAGCCACCGAGTAACTGAATTGCTTCATCAGCAACCTCAACGGCTGCGCGTGCAGCAATCATTTTTGCCATAGAGGTTAATTTGGGATCAATGCGGTTTTGGTCAAAATTCCAGGCCGCTTTGTAAGTGATCAGACGTGCCAGTTCAATTTTGGTGGCCATATCTGCCAGCTTATGCTGGGTTACCTGAAATTGAGCAATTTTCTTTCCAAATTGTTCTCTGGATTTTACATATGCCAATGCCCGATCAAAAGCGCCTTGCGCAGTTCCCAATGCCTGTGCAGCGATTGTTACGCGGCTTTCATCAAAAAATTCGAGTACCTGATAAAAACCTTTGTTTTCCTTACCAATCAAGTTGGATTGCGGCACACGAACATCCTTGAACACGACCTCGGCCGTGTGCATCATGCGAATACCCATTTTGTTGCCAACACTGGTCGTAGAAACACCCGGTCGATCAGCCTCTACCAAAATAATACTCATTCCCCGATGAGAGGGTGAAATTTCTTGGTCTGTTTGGCATAACACACAATAAAAACCTGCCAGCGGTCCACCATTGGTAATGAAAATTTTACTGCCATTAATAATCCAGTCATCTCCATCTTTAACAGCAGTGGTATTCATGCGCGTAATATCAGAGCCATGATCAGGTTCTGTGAATGCGCCACAAGAAAGATATTCACCTTCAGCGACTTTGGTGAGATATTCCTTTTTCTGTTCATCATTACCGCATCGCATGATAATTTCTGATGCAAAGCCAGCAAGAATTATACAGGCACCTACTGATGAGTCTCCACGGCATAATTCTTCTGCCACAATAACATTCTCTACAACACCCAAACCCTGGCCTGAGCATTCTTCTGGAAAATGAATACCAATAAATCCGAGGTCTGCTGCTTTTTTCCATATATCAACTGGATATTCATGTTTTTCATCCAGTTCAGCGATAACATCGCTTTTAAATTCGCCTTTGACAAACTCTCGAATGGCTTTTTGAATTCCTTTTTGTTCTTTTGAGAGTTCAAAATTCATAGTTTACCTCCTCAATTAATGAATATTATTTCTGCATTCCCAGTTCGATTAAACGATCCAAGAATTGACTAAATGTATACCCGGCAGCCTCAGCTGCCTGGGGGAGCAGACTGGTGGGTGTCATGCCAGGAATGGTATTTGTTTCAAGTACATATATGGTTCCATTGTCAATAATCATATCCGTGCGACTACACCCCCGACAATTTAATGCTTTGTGCGCTTTAATAGCGCACTCCTCCACTTTTTTTGCGAGTTTGGATTCTATACGTGCCGGACAAATTTCTTGTGTGGCACCTGGTTTGTATTTGGCTTCATAGTCAAAAAAACGATAATCATTGCCCGGAACTATTTCAATTATTGGCAAAGTCATCAGTTCTTGATTACCAAGTACACCGCAGGTAACTTCAATGCCCTGAATGTATGATTCCAAAATGACCTGAGAATCATATTGAAATGCATTTTCAAGGGCAACTGACAGGTCAGACTCAGAAAAAACAATATCCATACCAATACTTGATCCACCTTTTAAGGGTTTCAAGACGACTGGCAGTCCCAATCGACGAATTGATTGTTGGGCGTAATGGTAATCATGCTGATTGACAACCATATAGGGCGGTACATCAAGACTTTCCAATTCATAAAGCTTTTTTGAAATCAATTTGTCTATCGCCACAGCACTTGCAAGGACGCCCGACCCCTGATAGGGAATTCCCAACAAATCCAATAGCCCTTGAATGGTACCATCTTCACCATATCTTCCATGCATGATGATTAATGCAATGTCGATATTTGAATGATCTGCAACAATTTTGGCCAAATCTGTTTTTGGATCATATCGAATGACTTCATATTTTTCTTTGTTCAATGCCTTATATACTTCATTTCCACTTTTGATGGAAACATCACGTTCTGATGAAATACCACCAGACAAAAGAGCTACAGTTATTTTTTGCATGATAACATCCTTAGTTTGCGCAAATATTGGGCGATCTGGGGAAACGAATTTACCACAATTAAGAAATTTGGCCGCTGGACGAATGTATGGACATCACATGATATGTCTATATAAGTCCAATAGGGAAATAATTTGTATATGGTATATTCATTTTCGGAAATCACCTTAATTTCGGGGATCAAGAATTTCATTTTTTAAACGATCAAACTCATCCCGCGTAATTAGATTTTGTTCCAACAAACTTCCCAATTTTTTCAGGTCGTTAACTGTATTTTCATTATTATTCAAATCCGGTAAAGCTTTTTGTGGTTCATAACCCAAAGAAATAGGTTGTTCAGTTTGTGGATTAAGTTTTAATACCGCTGCGCCGCCAAAAAATCCAATTTCAAGGTTTCTTCCGGCAAAAGCGGGATCATTCAAAATATCTTTGATTTTTTGGCTATTATTTCTTAGCTTTCTAAGAAAGTAAAGACCAGAAAAAAATGTCAGTCCAATAGCAGCCAGTGTTATCCACAAGATGTAATGGACAATGCCTCGAAAAAAAATGATCAACATGAACAATAACGCAATAATTAATGCGTGTAGAATAATTATTGAGTAGGCGAGAAACACACCGCCAGTCACGCTGCTGTCTTTTTGATTCATAAAAAAGTGCCTGTATGTTTAAATAAATTGAATTATTCAACTTTCGAAACCAGTGATTCATAGTAATGCTGTGGTATTTCGAACTCTGGAGACTGATTTCGGGTAATATTTAATTTCATAATTAAAAAATTCAGCTTCTTGATAGCCTTATATTTTTCATGGGTATCTGTCATATGACGCAATAATGATTGCGTTGTTTGAATCTCATTCTTTATCGCCAGTTCAGGTGGTAGACAGTCCGCATTTTTAAGCATCCTATAGGCCAACCTTAATTCATCATTGATACCGGACAGGGTATCTTCGGGAAGTGGTAAGCCTTTTCCCTGAAGATTATCGAACGATCCCTGACGCTGCGCAGAACGAATTCGTTCCTCTACAATTGTTTCAAATCCTGTAATCATAAACATTTCATTAATTAGAATTCATTGGTCATCCTCAATCGTAAATATGTATACTATATTTTTTATTGAATGCCAATTCTTTTTTACATCGGAGTAGTTTTGGAATTTTCAGGCGGTTGCATATTAAGAAAAGATGGCGATGCAGGGATTCGAACCCCGGACACTGCGGATATGAGCCGCATGCTCTAACCGACTGAGCTACATCGCCATAGTTTGGATGAATAAATAAAAAATAACTTGTACCGGATTTTATTTTGTCTGTCAAGTAAAATTTATTAAAAAATTAAAATTTTTTTCTTGCCTGTTAACGTTTTTCAATAAACATTTCCATGCATTCAATCAATCATAATTATGCACAATTCAAAGATCTGAAACATTAATGATGGCCGCATTCGGGGTCCACATCTAAGTTATTACGTCTTGCAATCTCTCGTCTCTGAGTTGTTACATCAAGTAATTAATTATGTTCGTAAATGACATTATCAAAAGTTTGGATCATTATCATCCGCTTAGGAATGCTCGAAAAATAATTTCCCCTTTTATCTTTAACATATAATCCTTTGGCACGTAGAGACGTAGCATGCTACGTCTCTACAGAACAAAAACCCCGATGAACATTTTTTCAAATGGGGAACTTATTTTTCGAGCATTCCTTACTAACACGCGCTATATTAACCACAAATGAAGCCTTATAAAATCAATGGTCTTATGAGAAAGAATCCATATGATCTTTCTTTTTCCTGCATCAATATGGCCGATTCCGCTCATTCCGGGTCGCCACCAATTTTGAGGTGGACCTTCCAAGATCGCTCTTATTTCAAAAATATTCACTTTTTCCTTAATACTGGCAGAATAATTTAATTGATAGATATGAATAGGAAATTTAACTTCTGGTCTGCTGAGAAATGCAATTTTTCCTGTACTGCCTGATTGAATTTCATGGATATCTTCTTCGTTGACATCAAGCTGCACATAAAAGTCGCCTAACTCAGCAATTTTGTAAATGACATCACCTTCACGCACCGGGGCGCCAAGAAGTTTTTGCCTTTCACCTTGAACGACTATCCCGGCAAAAGGCGCTTTTACCTTGGCCTGTTCAAGAAAATTTAAAACGCGCTGTAATCCAAGCTTGGATCGCTGTAAACGCGCCTGTGCGATTCTCATATCTGCCAGATAATCCTGGGAGCGCGCTTTTTCTTCAGCCCGGGCAAATTGATGGATATCCGCTACAATTTCGGCTTCTTTTAAACGAAGGTCTCTGCTATCCAATTCCAGTAACAGGTCTCCTTTTTTTACAATGTCGCCAATTTGAGCATTTACTGTGCTAATATAACCATTGTATGGCGCTGATACATAAGCCAGTTTTTCTGTCTTTAAAATGCAGGGGGCCTTAACATAATACTCTTTTTGACCAAATATGACATACACGATCAAGGCAGTGCATATCAGTCCTGCTAACTTAGCAAAAGTATGTTCAAATCCAAACACTTTTGATAGTTTGTTCCTGATCCATCCGGCAAACCTTGCTCCGAACCACCGATCATTTTGTTTAAGCTCAAAAAGACGCCGGATGACCAGATCGCATACCATCCGGAGCCCACGTATTTCTACAGTTGTAAAAGCTGTTGATCTTTCACAGGAAAGCACAGCTATTGCGTCATCGTTTATTCTTAAAGGAATAGAAACAATATTTTCTGCACCATACTTCCGAACATAGCTTTCATGCATCCTGATAACTGCTTTCCATTGTTTATCTGCCAATGGAAAAACAATTTCTTCGTTCTGATCAAGGGCTTCTTCCATTGAAGACTCTAAGTCCTGTACAGCACCCATTTTAGGTTCAAACTTTTCAATATGGCTCATACCCTGGATTCGTATGTATCGTCCTTCAAGCCAGCCCAAAGAAATTCTGGATGCCTGTAGTGATAAAGCCAATTCATTGCATAATGTCATAACTGCCGATAAAAACCGATCTTCTTCGTTAAGAAGAAGCATCAGGCTTAAAGTCTGATCAAATAAATCAATTGTTTGTTTCAAGAGTATTGTTTCGTTTTCAGCAGATATTGTCATATTTCTTCCCAGGTTTCTTTAACGATTGCCCATTGTTTTCCATTTTTCAACAATAGAAGCGTCTTTTTGCCAGTATCCTGATAACCTGTGCTATCACTGTATATTTGTAAAAATTTGACTTGAAAATACGTTCCAGTTTTTTGAACATTAATATCTTTAAACCGGATATCAGTAGGCATGGCCCTTTTCCATAACTGTGCTTTTTGTTCGCGGATATTTTCCCGGCCCTTTATCGTTCCCTGTTCTGCGGTTACTTCATAACATAATGTATATGTATCAATATTTTTTTGAATCCAGGCATTGCGCCATTTTTCGAGCCAATTCATAATCGCTCGGGTTTCAATTGTTTTATTATCATCCTTATCAATAATATCCTTTGCTATATGACTTTCAATATGTTGAACTTTTGCGAGACGGGTAGGTTCAGGATTAAGAATTATCGTACCAGATACACCAGGTCGAATTGATAATGAATGATTGTTAAACTGTGCCTTTAACTTTAATAGCCCGCTGGCTTGATCAACCACCGGAGAAACAAAAATAATTTCACCTGTTTTCTCTATAATACTTTTACCTGCCTGAATTTTTAGCAACACTTTTTTTCCTGAAACAACATTTTTTGCATATCGTTCTTCAATATTGCACTTAAAATAACATATTTCAGGGTTTACCAACTCAACTAATTTTTCATTTGCCTTGCATCTTTCTCCTTCATGTATGAAAATATTAGTAATAATAGCCTTCATAGGTGCGTATAGTATTCGTTTCGCAAGCTGTTCTTTTACTAGATTATATTGAATTTGTTCTTGTTTTTCCTTAGTTTCAAGTTCAATTCTTTTAAAATGGCTCTGGTCGTATCGATTTTTTAATTTTAATAATTCATCCTTACTTACTGAACGATTTTTTTCAAAAATCCTTTTTGATGAGTTATACAATTCTAAAAGGTTTGCTTCCTGAACTTTAGCTGCATCAAGTGCCGCTTTACTCTTCCATATATTATACTGCAAGGATAGTTTCAGTTCCTGTTCATGTTTATCCAATTTAATAATTGGGGCTCCATTTTTAACCCAATCCCCTTCCTGAAAAAGAATACTCTTTACTGTGCCTTCTACATTAGAACTTAAAACAGCTCTGTGGACAGGTTCTGTTACTCCCTTAATGGGATATGTTTGTCCCTCTGAACTTTGAGTTTTAGCCGAAGAGGCATAAAAAATCATTACTGAAGTCGTTATTAACAATAAAAAAAAAATTCTAAACAAAATCTTCATATCTAATATCCCGAAATTTTTTTATTAAGAGTTACTTATTATCTAAGCCAATATCCACATTATACTTCTCAAGTAGCGAGCCATCCACCCTACTCAGTTCAATCCCGCTTAATTCCAGATTAACGATGGCACGAAGTTTTCCATTCTTTGCCTGATTCAATTCTTTTTCCATTTCCAGGACTCTTGTGCTGCTGCTTTTTCCTTCCTTGAGATTACTTATTTCGATATCCATCAGCTTTTGTTTAAAATTAACATTGTCAATATGCCTTTCCACTTGAACACGAGAACTTTTCACTTTTTGAATGCTGGTATCAATCTGGTTTTCAAAATCTATAGTAATTGATCTAAGTGCAAGTAAAGCCTGCTTTTTTCTGATTCTGGCCACTCTCAGTTCGCTGTTTGTGTTAATTTTACCAGTGAGTGGCATGGAAAAATACATGCCAATTGACCATGTTTCATCATTTTGAGTCCACATATGTTCCCAGAAGGTTTCTGGTCTTTTATCCAAAGAATTAATCCCATAACTGGCCTTTACGTTTAGCTCAGGTAAAGCCTGATTTTTGGCATAAGCGACATGAATATCCTGTTTTTTTACGTTTAAGGATCTGGCAAGATACCCTGGATTATTTAACAGCGCATACTTTACTATTTTATCATAGTCTAACTTACTGCTGTCATAATAATAATCTGGTGAATCAACAGGGATATATTGTTTTATTTTTTCTGCCCGCCTGGACTTGCCTGATAATTTAAAAATACTATTTTGAGCTGTAATCACTTTCTGATAAGCAGCACTCAAAAGCGAACGACGCAAAGCCAGGGCAGATCTTATTTCAAACAAATCAGTTTCCGGAACTTTTCCCGCTTCAACCATTTCAATATTGGTTATTAGTAAATCATTGGCAATTTTGACAGAATTTTTATATATGTCATACTGTTTGATCGTATAATAAAGTTCCCAGTAATTATTTAAGGCTGTGGCAACAATGTCAATTACTTTTTGCCTGTATTCCTGTTCAGAAATATCTACGATTGTTTTGGCAATTCGTATTTTTGCCTTTGTATTTTCAGGCCCTCTATTCTTCAATAAAGGCTGAGTTAATTGAAAACCTAAAAAAGTAGAAGTTTCTTTGCTTATATCTTCATCTATTTGTTCATTTTTTTGGTCAACAAGATCGTTATGAATTTCATCAATTGTGTAATCAAAGCTGAGTAATGTTCCGAAAGGAAGTAGCTTTTTTACCCCGGTCTGATAACTGTAGCTCCTTTCCTTAAATTTATCCATATAAATCCTATCATAGTATTCTTCAGCAGTATTTGGCGTAACACTTTCTTTATAATTGTAACTGACAACTAAATCCGAATCAAATATTTCCTGCTCTTTTTTAACCTGCTGAGAGGCTATTTCCATATCATATTTATTATAAATAATCTCAAAGTTCTTCTCACAAACTATTTTTAATAGTTGAATCTGACTCAAAGCTGTACTCTCATGATTTGAAATAAACACCCTTTTTTCTTTCGCAACAGAAAAAAATGGAACGTATAAAAGAATACAACACAATGTTAAAACTAACTTAAATTTTTCTCTATTCATATTTTATCCTCTTTTAAAATTTATAATCCTTACAACTAAAATTGTATTAACCCTACCTCATACACCCGAAAATTTATGATTGCTTACTTCAGTAGCCCGATCTTTTATCCGCATCCATATCCGAGAAAATTTTACTTAAATTGAATATCTGAACCAGTAAAAAATAGAGCCTCTGATAGCAATTTGTCATTTTGTAATACATTTCTACGTTGATTATACGCCAGTCTTTCAGCAATTTTCTGGGAATAATTATATAATATTTTTCCAATGATTCTAGTTTTTTCTCCGGTATAAACAAAGGGAATGTCTAATCCTTTTTGTATGAATTTTGGAACAAAACGCTGAATTAATTCATCTTCCATACATAAAAACGCTTGAGCACTTCCTGCATTTCCCTGACGAGCGCTGCGTCCAAATAGCTGTCTGTCAATTCTGGCAGATTCGTGTCGTTCAGTTGCAATAACATGAAGTCCGCCAAGTTCTTCCACACCAGGTCCCAATTTTATATCTGTTCCACGACCAGCCATGTTCGTCGCAATTGTAATTTTTCCTTTTTTTCCGGCTTGACCAACAATATGTGCTTCTTCTTTATGTCTGACAGCATTAATTACCTGGCAGTCAAGACCTGCCTTAAGCAAATATTGTGATAAATGCTCACTTGTTTCAACATTTCGAGTTCCTACAAGAACGGGTCTACCTGATTTGTGAATTTTTATAATTTCTTGAATCACTTTGCTTATTTTTGTACTTAGTGTAGAAAATACCTGATCAGGCAATTGCTTTCTAATACAAGGTCTGTTGGTTGGAATTGAAATAACAGGTAGTTTATAAATATGCCAGAATTCTCCAGTGGCTTCTTTTGCTGTACCTGTCATACCTGATAATTTTGGAAAAAATCGAAAAAAACGTTGAAAACTAAGCCTGGCAAGAGTTACCATAGGGTCTGTTAATTCAAGCCCTTCCTTCGATTCGACAGCCTGATGTATGCCATGACTCCATTTTCGATTTGGCATCAGTCGGCCTGTGAATTCGTCCACAATGACAACTTTTTGTTCCTGAATTACATAATGCCTGTCACGTTGAAAAAATTCTTTTGCCTGCAAACAAAGAAGAATAATTTCCTCTTGACGAAAACTCCCCTGCCATATTCCTGGCAATTGTTTGGATTCATTTTTGATTATTTTTTTACCTTTCGATGTCAGGCGAATCTCCTTATTTTTCGTTTCAAAGGTGTAATGAATACCCTGCTCAAGTTCAGTTATGATTTTTTGGGCTGTTTTGATTGCCTGGCTCAAACCTTTGTTTTGTAATGGTTTAGATATGATCAAGGGGGTCACAGCTTCATCAATGAGAACGCTGTCCGCTTCATCAACTATTGCTGTGCCAAGTCCACGCATAACAAGTTCACCATGATGATTGTTACTATATGATTTAAAGGATTTGATCAGACGAAGGCCTGGATGATGACAAGGCCCAAGCTTGATGCGATCACGAAGAAAATCTGCTAAAATTTCTTTGCTGGTGGTATAAACGATATCTTTGGAATAATGATACATACGATCCTGTTGTGACGTCTCACCGGTAACACTTTCCACGCTTAAATGACAAAAATTGTAAAAAGAAGTATGTATTGTTGAATCTCTGGCAGCCAGATAGTCGTTTGCTGTTATAATGTGGCATGGTTTACCACTCCATCCCGCAATGGTCGCAGCCAAAGCGGCTGTTAATGACTTACCCTCGCCAGTTGCCATTTCTGCTAGAAAACCTTGAAGGAGAGCAATACTTCCCATTATCTGTACAGGAAATGGTCGTAACCCGAGACATCTATCAGCAGCTTCAACCAGATATGCCAATGCATTGTACTGAATCTCATAAGCGTTTTGCCTGGAACATCGCAATGAAAATCGAAATGATTCAAATTTGGTTCTAAGATCATTATCTGTCATCCCTCGTAATTTTTCGGATGCATCGTAAATTATCATTGCTTTCTTTAATAGCGCCTTTTCTGAACGAATATAACGCCCCAGGCTCCCATAAGCGCTATAAAACAAACGATCCAATCCATGATGAAGGCTTGAAGCGTTTTTCATCCTTGTTTGATAGTATTCCTTACATATTTTGTTTTGCTGAATATTCATTATGGTCATTTTATAATTGATATCTTTTCTGAAATAATTGTTTTGTACTTCTATATAACTGAAAACAAAGAGGTTTTGGCAGAAAGCCTATGTTAATTTTCCCTGAACGACCATGGAAGAATGACACTTCGTGATTTTTTTCAATGTTTGCAATGATCAAAAAAAATGGTTCCTGAGTCAAAAGCCCTGTATTGTCTTTCATGGACGTTGCAATTTGTCCACCGCCAGTCCATCCAATGGCCATGGATGGCAGTTTGGATTGCTCAAATGGAATGACCTGGTAGTTTATTACAGAGATATCATGTTGCGCCTGCCCCTTTATTCTGACATCAATCGTTTGAACCTTTCCATGGAAAAGACGTGCAGCATCTTTCTGGGATACTGCAGCAGAAAAGAGAAATTCTGAAAGGTCAATCACATCCCCAAGATAATCACCTCTATCAATCCACCTGCCAATTAAGCGCGCATCCGCTGAAGGTTGCCATATGCCTGAATGTCTGGATTTAATAATCAGGGACGCTTTGCGACCTTTTAAATCCATGATATCTTTATCAATTTTTTCCAGACGTTTTATAAGGGGTGGCAAATCAACAACTTTCACATTTCTTGCCTGTTTTATCATAATCAATGTTTCTTTGCGCAGAAGTTTTGTACTTGCCAGTTCAAATTCGATATCCTGGCTGTTTAGTTTGATCAGCATATCTCCAGATTTAACAAAAGACCCCGCTGGCTTCAGTAGTTTATCCACATATCCAGGATTATCGCTGAAAATTTTTTGTAAACGTCTTGCTTCAATAATACCAGGTGCTTGAATACTGTCATTTATGGGGATAAACAGTAAAAAACTAACAATAATAGCAAAAAAAAGGCTGCTAATTGTCAACACTCTTAATCTGTTTCGATAAAATTTCGGATTTGAAATCAGGTAGGTAAAAAAGCTAAAGATTGGAACAATTACCCAGGAAATAATTCCAATCAAAGCCATTAGCAATCCCAAAAGCAAAAATTTATCTGCAATAAACAGAATAATTCCAGCAAAAATGATGATTCTGTAAATAAAGCTCAATATCCCAAAAACGAACAAAATAATCGACTCATTAACGCCCTGAACAGGACTATATAAATCATGACATCCAAAAGCATATTTTTCCATTAGATAACGCAAATATTCCTTTGATCGGTTATGCAAATTTGGAATGTCCAAAAAATCAGAAAGAATATAATATCCATCAAACCGGAGAAGGGGATTTGCATTAAACAGAAAGGTTGAAACAGATGCAATAAACATAATATTATAAAGCAGGCTGTGTAAGGGCCCCTGACCGGTATTTGCCCAGGCTAAAACAGCCAGAGCTGCAAAAAAAATTTCTATTAATATTCCTGCAGCGCTCACTAACATTCTGTGCCAGCGATTACGAAAAGTCCAGCTTGAAGTGGCATCCATATAAGGTAATGGCGTTAAGATCAGGAGCATAACCCCCAGGGTATGGACTTCTCCACCAAATCGTCTGCAGACAACAGCATGTGATATTTCATGAAAGGCTTTAATGATTATAAGAGCTGCATACAAAAGCAGCAGATTGCCAGGCGCCAGAATGCCCTGCATCTGGTTGAAGGCTTCAGACCAGTTATCAATAAACACTTTTCCAGCAGCACCAACCACTACCAGCCATATAATTGCGCCAAGAGGACTGACAATGAGCTGCCAAAGGGGTTGAAGGCTTTTCAGAATCCTGTCAGGATCAAATAAAGGCAGGCGCATAAATAGAATACTCATTAATTTAGACTGTAGTTCTTTTTGCTTTCGCTGAGTGTAGCGATCAAAAAATTTAGTTGTGTCCGGTCGTGAATGAAAATACAGAAGATTGGCATTGTAGAGCTGGATAAGAAGCTGTATGACATCTTCCTGACCAGGAGCACTATCAGGAGAGCGATTAATACATTCATTCCAAACACTTTCCAGTGTTTTTTTGGGGCCAAGTCTTGCTACAAAATCATAGGCATCAGGACTGATTCTAAAGAATTGATTATTAAATGGATTATTGAGAACATAGCACTCCTGTCCTCTAAAATACTGTTTTCTTACCTCAACTGTAGGAAAAAGGCTGATTCTATAACTGGCCACTTTATGCCAGGATTCACTGAATGTCCTTTTTATATCTGCCATTTATCACCATAATAAGATAATGACTAAGAGGAGACATTGGAATATTATTTGAATTTAGACCTGCTGAAACAATCGGATCATTGTAAAAAAGTATAATGCAAAAAAAGTCGTATCGTGCTTTTGAATATTCATGCCATAAAAACTTTTTGAAGCGATAGTAGGAAGTGATGTAAAATATTTAATACATCACTTCCATTGATCCAATTATTTGTTTCTCTGGGTACGCAATTCTACCAGACGATTAATTTGAGTCAATGAAGTTAAATGACTGTAAATGGCTGGTAAATAATTATTTTTGCGAAATTCGAGAAAATCAGCATCAGAAAGGTTGTTCAATTTTTCTTCGTGTATCGCATATGCACCGGTCAATCGTTTAACAGCTTCAGCTTCTCTGACATGCATATTTAAAGGCGTAAACATATATTTCTCTTTTAGTGTTTTACAAAAATTGGCTGTAATAATTTCCATCTGTTGGAGTCCAGAAAGATATTGTTTAATTTGTTCCATGACAGGCGAAATGGTCCCATCATCATTAAATAATGGCTGCCCCTCTTCCTCATTCAAAGCACTGCTGGCTTCATCAATACAGATTGTAAATTGATCATCATTTGGTGTTCTCGCAAGGGCAAATGGATACCGACGAATAATTGCGGGTATATAAGGTGATTTCCAGCCCCCCTCATTGTCAATAAACAAATTGACTTGAGGGTCCAATCCAAGCAGTGCCATGGGGCGAAACGTTGCTTGTTCCGGATCTTCCAAAAACACGATGGGATAGATAGATGCTGCGTTAAGAAATTCGTGCATCATGACTGAAACCATATGAATTTCTGATGCAAATGCAAATGTCTGAATGGGTTTAATCTTTTTGTTTTGATGCGCGTCCTTTGTTACCGGTACAAAATTTTGAGTCATTATTGAGTTTCCTCCTTTGTTTGAGTTTTATCGTATGATAATGATAAATGTAATTCATTTAAAAATTATTGAATAACTATAAATACATAATAAAAATAAAAATACAACCCTTTTTTTGTAAATATTCGGTTAACTCATACGTCATAAGTAAGCGATCATAAGTTTTCGGGTATACAGAAGTTTAATCATATATGTAACAAAAGAATTGCAATCAGGCGAAAATGTATGATCTCGGTAATTGCAAGAACAGCGTAGGGCTAAAGCCCAACGCTGAATTGAGAAAGGACGCTAAAGCGCCCTCAACTTTCATAGGCGCTGAATGGGTGATACAATGTCTTTCATCAATATTGAAATTAACAATTTATTGATAATATGTTTTTGGGTATTGAGGGCGCTTTAGCGTCCTTTCTCAATTCAGCGTTGGGCTTTAGCCCTACGCTGTTCTTGCAATTGCCGAGATCGTACATTTTTATTTGATGATTATTTATTTTGTCATACCCGGCGAATACTTTTTTATACCCGAAAAATTATAACCACTTACTTAATATCACAACCGATTCATTATGAAAGTAAAATGTCTTTGAAATTACCTATAATGGCAAAACTTGGTTGGCATATTTTTACTAATTTATATTATAAATCTTTCAAACGACTTTTTTTAATACGATCCCTTGAAAATACAATAAATAATTTTTTGAAAGTAATTTATCTTCTAATATTTTGTTATATTATTTGTTATGTTATAATAAAACATAAAAACAGATAATACGACAAAACAAGTTTTGATGAGCTTTAGCCCTTCAAGGGCGTTACAAATTATTCAATTATTCTGTACATAAAACTTTTTTGCTTAATCCCATAAATAACGTTCATCATATTCAATATTAATATTTTGACCCCAAAGAAAAGTTAAGCTTGAAGAAGCGATCTATTTTATGCAATACTGTAAAACAAATATAAACAATGACATTTGAATGTAATACACAAAAAAGTTGCATGTCTTGCCACTATGTACTAACATAACTTTTTTTGTGCGGCTCATCAGGAGGCAACCAATGAAATACCCTTATGGCATCAGTGATTTTAATAAAATTATTTCAAACAATTACCTTTATTGCGACCGAACCTACTTGATTCCAATCATTGAAAACG
>Ga0272440_1000768_pt1 | contig 26973 bp, 16 predicted proteins | sample SSMMMBAug17_FD_192440 | JGI IMG/M metagenome (GOLD analysis project Ga0272440, IMG submission 192440) | Marine sediment archaeal communities from Little Sippewissett salt marsh, Falmouth, MA, United States - SSM-MMB-Aug17 | ecosystem: Environmental > Aquatic > Marine > Wetlands > Sediment ... | reverse complement strand
ATTATCAATAAATTGGTTGATCTTTTCAATATGGATAAAATCAGTCTGCAACCAATTCAGTACCTATGTAACTTGAGGGCGCTTTAGCGTCCTTTTTCCATTCAGCGTTGGGCTTTAGCCCTACGCTATTCTTGGATTTGCCGAAATTCATCATTTTTCAATGTTTCTCTCTCAAAAAGTCCGACTTTTTGGGAATGCGCCCCTCTGATATTAAGTTCCTCATTTAATAAATTGCATTCCTTTTTTTTTGAACCAGGATTACGCTGAAGAAGATGAATAAGATGAATTAAAAGTGTCTCATTTCATCTTATTCATCTTCTTCATCTTCTTCAGTGTAATCCTGGTTCAAAAAACAATAGCATTTACTCTTTCTGAAATGAGGAACTTATTATCCGAGATTTCCTAAGGAATTCTCTAAATTAGTTTATAGTTTTACTATTGTGATCGCCATATGACTTGATACGTTTTTTTATATTATTTTTTTTACATTCTAATCATAAAGTTGTAGTCTTTCAATATTGCTTGGTCAAATTTTTGTATCAAGTCATATGGCGATCACAATAATTGGTTTAAGCCTTTTAGAGACAAGGAATGCCAATCAATAAACAACCATTTGTACCTGAAAATGAATTCCATCATCCTGGATATCATTTTGTTCTGGTTTTTCAAGGTCACGTAGTGCATATGCCCAATATATCTTTGCGACTATTTCAGGAGAAATATGCCAATGCAATCCTGTTCCAATGCTTGAAATGTTGTTTGGCGTTGGATCAAATTCATCAACATTGTGTGCATTACCATAATCAAAAAAGCATGCACCAACAATACTTCCATCCTCAGATGTCTGGCTCAGGCCAGGCAGGGGAAGCCGTGTCAGTGGCTTTTGAAACTGAAGTGAAAACAATTGACCATCATCGGAGGTGATCCGATTTTCCCGATATCCACGAACACTCTGCGCACCACCTAATGCAAATTTTTGCGATGGCATTAATTGTTTATTGGAATAGCGGACATCCAGACGCGCAATAATTTCACTGTCCCAAAAATCAAGATGTCTCAGATACTGTGTCTGAATCAGCCAGGTGGTAAATCGGCCATCAGGTCCACTTTCGTTGATCGTGGCATCAAATGCATCCAGACCAAAACTCGCAGTAGAACGAATCCCAATAACTTGATGATTACTCCGATGAATCCATTCATGGATACAGTGTGCAATGCTCAAATCTGATTCACCATTTTTATCAGCACCGCCATATTTAAAGGGGGCTCCATCAAATGTTGTTTCTGTATGCAACTTTTCCATTCGGATTGTCATAGAAAATTCATGTGATAGGTTTTGAAAGAATGGCCAGGTGATACCTATTGAAAATCGGTTGACTTCATTGGTTATATCTAATAGGTCAAATGGTTCGACAATGACTACCGATTCACTCTGATCTGCAGCCAGGACAAGATTTGCCCGCGTACCAATTGGAAAATGATAGTTGAGTGCGATATCATCCAGCCCTTCAGTCATACCATATTGTAAGTAAATTGCATCTCCAAAACCCAATGGATTTAAATGGCGAAAACCAAGCTCTCCACAATATGAGCCAATTCCCGGCGATTGATGATTGTTTGCGCCGAGCTTGATTTGCATCATGCGTGATTCTTCAATATGTATTTCAAGCGTGGCCTCTCCCATAGATATGCCTGGAACCAGGCGGACATTTACTTTATGTATACGTGGATTGCTTGTTAACAGCGGGATACATTCCTGAAGTGATTGCTCTAATTCGTAAACATTCAGTATACGACCTTTTTTTTCCATTACCGGCTCAAGTCTGGAAAAAATATAGGCTTTGGATACATGTTTATTGTTAAATAACTGAACTGATGTCAAACGTCCTTCGATAACTTTAATGTAAATAATGCCATCAACTACTTTCTGATCCGGAATAATTGCAATGCTATTGATATAGCCGCGCTTTTGATAGTATGTTGTCAGACGTTTTTTTACATCATGTAATGATTCTGGAGAAATACGATTATCTGGATACACCGATGCCTGTGACAGAATAAAATTCTCATAAGCCACAAAATCATTTTCAGAAAGAATTGATTTCAGTGTTTTTCGAAATTGATTTTCATCAAGAAAAGATTGATCTACAAGTTTTTCAAGGGTAAGGGTCACGCTGACTGGTATGCCGGCCTCTTTCCAGTGACGCAGTGCTTTTTTAGAAATGCGATACATGGCCAGAATGCCACGCATACTTTCATCATAGCCTGAAAACAAAGCGTTGCCTTGAATACGAAACTTTCTGACAGGGATATCAGTCATCCCGGATATCCTTGATGGCTTTTTGGGGGCAGTGGGGGGCAAATGATCCAAAAATGATGGCGGCTTGTCAGATAGCCTTTCATCCATATCAAAGAAAAGAGAATCCTGGGCATAAATATGTGACAACCCTGATACGATCAGTCCAATTATAATAATAACACAAAAATAGTTTCTAGTATCCACGAAATCTCCTATTATTTTATTCAGACGAATTATCTTTTGTTTCATTATCTGTGAAAGGACATAAAAGGTCCAGGTACTGTGAGCGATCAGGAATATGTTGCAATTGGATATCTGGCCGGTCATAAGTGATTTCAGAACCTGGTATCCAGTCATTGTATGCTGTGGGCAATGCGCCTTTACCTGCCAGTGAAAAAATACTCGTGTTATTATGAAAACGAGCCGCACAAACATCAGCCAGATGTGCGCTGTCATGCAGGAACTGGTCAGACAGCTTTGTGACATCGACGCTTATATCCGATGTCGGTTGTTCAATATCGACTCGGCCATCGATTCCCAGGCGGGATGATGCACTTATTGTGTTGCCTGATGCTTCCAGAAATTGTTGGGATTGAATTTGAATATTGCCGCCTGGTCCATTTTCAGCCTTTGCATGAATGGTGCTGCTGTCAAGAAATACCAATTGTGATTTCAACAAAATATCCCCACCGCTTCCCCAACCTTGCAAAACGCTTGTATTGATTGAGCTGTTTGATAGATAAAGTAATCGTCCGGATTCAATATTAATTTTGCCACCACCTGCAAACTTTGATAATGTAGATAAATGACTGCTATTATTCAAGCGAATGTTATTTTTTGCCACAATAGCAATTGTGCCAGCATCACCTGCATAGAGTTCACTGCCTGAGCCAGATGAGGATATACTGGCCCCATTATCCAAAAAAACATTTTCAGATAAAATAGCTATGTGACCTGCAGCCCCCTGACCATTACTTCTGGTCTGGATAGCTGTTTCCTCACCATCCATAGAAATGGAGTGAGATAATTGAATATCGATATTGCCAGCATCTCCGCCTTGTCTCGAATTGTTTGATGAGGATGTAATTGTAGATTTATCTGTCAATGATAGTTCAGTTCCCTGTATTGTTATATTTCCTGCATTACCAGCGTCATCAGTATCAGCGGATATAAGAGATGAAGTGCTCATTTGGATGGTAGAGGCTTTCAATATAATATCACCGGCATTACCTGTGGCATTATTTCGAGATTTGGAAAGCACCTCACTTCCACCTGTAATGGTAATATTGTTTTGTGCGGTCAAGTTGATTTTGCCGGCATAACCCACACCAGATGTTTCTGTCGCAATGAGTGATGCATTGTCAAATCGCATACTCCGAGCAGATATTTCAACATTGCCGGCATTTCCGCTATCATTTGATGTCACATTGGTCTGGATTGTACTTTCGGACATGTCCAGTTGATCTGAAATTTTGAGATGAATATCGCCGCCATCACCATTGCCATAGGATTGAGAGTCCAAACGACTGCCATTGTTTAACACCATGGTATTGACATTGATTTGAATATCACCCGAATCTCCTTTGGATGCCGTACTGAAATCTGTGTTATCACCATAAAAAAGCCCCCCAAAAATAAAAATATGTCCGGAATTTTCAACCTGTTGGCCGCCTGTCTGTATGAGTCTATCGCCTGAAACAAAGATATCACCCGGTGTTTCAATAGTTTGTTCAGATGTTTGCCAGTAGTCCATGCGAATGGTTCCAGGGGATGATACAGAGGCGATCTGTATAGAACCACCAGGCACTTGAATATGTGTGTTGTGAATTTTTATTCCGGGTGTTGCATCCTGTATATTGGTAATTAATGAAGCCGGATGAGAATCACCGCCAATCAGGGAAAGATTTTGACCTGCATTCATTTCAAGGGTTGCATTCTCAATAATAATTGGCGAAAAGGAATATTTTCCTGTAAACTCAACCCCAACTGGTTGGCCGTCTGGATAACTTTCCAATAGCCCCGGGGTTGCAGAAAAATAGGATTGATCATTGAATATCAAGCGGTCCGAAGTACTGATCAGTAATGATCCTGAAAGATCAAACACTGTATCTTGTCCAAAAATAAAGCCGGATGGATTCAGTAAATACAGATTTGCACGTGCTGTAATTTTTCCATTGATCCATGAAGATTCACCACCTGATATTCTGCCAATAATATTCTCAATGCCATCTCCGCTGTTAAATTTGACCTGTTCTCCTTTGTGCAAATTAAATTTTGAAAATCCATAGAATAAATTTTGTCCAGCCGAGGTGCCTCCTGAAATGGTATAAATTGAGTCTCCAGTTACCATTGTCTGATCATTGTCTGATATTATACCATGTGGACGACCTGTATCCAACGCGTAGGCAGTGACTGGCAAGATAAAAAAACATACCACCACAATAGTGATCAATATACGATATGAATGCATTTTCAACACCCCCTTTTCATTTGAATGCAATTTCACTGTATCTTAATTAATATCAATATTTTCGTATATCTACTTGCATGTCATCAAAAAAGCAAGCCTGATATTTTTTGTCAAAGGCAGGTCAGGGGAATTACCTGACTATTTGTCATCTATTTCAGAATTATTGTCATTTTCATTTGTCACAATGCATTGACCATTAAAAACAACCCCTGGATCAATTAGAATAAATGGTGCACGGATATCCCCAATCATTTTTCCAGGTGGATGGATTTCGATTCGCGTTTCAGCCTCTATACATCCATTGACCTCTCCCATAACCAATGCAGATCCAACTTTGATATCCCCCTTAATTATTGCCTGAGGACCGACTATAATATCACCAGTTTTACTGATCACATCACCTTCGAACTTGCCTTCGATTCGCATGCCCCCTTCAAAATGGATTGTTCCCTGTATTTGGGTTTGAGGGCCAAGAAAGGTATCAATTTCTTTTTTTTTCTTTCTTCTTAACATATTTTATTCCCTTAGGATTAGGATTCTTGTATATACAATTGCCGCTACGATAGCGCATAACATTTTATTTTGCAATATATTTTCACTCGGGCGTATGTACAAGTTGGGAGAAAAAATTTTATTCGTATCTTTATTTAGGAATGCACGAAAAATAACATCCCCACTTTTCTTGATCGTTTAAAAAAAAATAAGGTCGCGTAGAGACGTAGCATGCTAGGTCTCTACAGTACAATTACCTCAAAACGAACAATATCAATAATGGGGAAGTTATTTTCAGAGAATTCCTTAGAATCAGGATTTTCAAATTTATTTATTGGATCTCAAAGATTTTCAATGATGCGCTGAAAAACTTCCATGGAAAATGGCATCCCCATGTGTGAGGAAAAAACCTCGATATGACGTACATTTGGCGACCATTTATCCAGGCAAGATTCCCATGAGACGATCCCATCTGACCGCGTATATATTGAAACAATCGGTACATGAATTGGCGTTTCAAATCGTTGTTTGACAGATAATTCAATTTTATCCAAATCCCAACCGGATTGTTCATAAAATTTGCCACATAGCGTATACTTAGGCCCACCGATTGCAGGGCTGGCAAGTGTAATTACCTGACGAACAGCATCCGGGTTTTCTCTTGCAGCTTCTCTGGCGATATATCCGCCTAGACTCCAACCGATAAGATCTAGAGGGCGTTTTTCAGATTCAAAGGCCTGTGTCAAACGTTGTTTAAAAGCAGACAAAAGAGGCGTGATTTTGCCATGATTTCTTCCCAAGCCCCATGTCATCGCATGATGCCCACATCGTTTCAGTCTATTTTGCAAGAGCTTTATGCTGTTGTCTCCCATACCAAAACCCGGAAGCAAAATTATATGTCTTTGGGTCTTTGCGAATGGATACTTTGTAATAAAAAAAGTAACAGCTGATTTCGTCATGTCGATAACTATTTTTAGCTCGTTTAATGATTTTAGGAATGTTGGTCGTTTTATTGGTTGATAATCAATCATTGCTTGTCCTTAAGGCATTTTCAATCATTTTTTGTATTTCAGTAATTTTCAAGCCTGATGCCAGTTCTTTTATAATAATAAAGAAAGATTCATACACTGGATCAATATTTTGATGATACGCAATCCAATCAAGAATTCCATTGACATCACCGGACATTGCAAGTTCTAAAACAGTCGTTAGCATTTGAACTGGCGGATAAGTAATGGTTTCATGATCAATTGCCATTTCAGTATAGGTAGACAATGGCACTGACTGCTGTGTTTTCCTGGATATAATAATATCTTCGAGATCAAACCAGACTGTTGTGCCAAGATCAGGTTTACTTTCAATATGTAAACTACTTTTCATCATTTTCAAAAGTTTTTGGCTGATATACAGGCCTAAACCCGATCCTTCCCTTTGTTTATTTTTATGTTTGATTCGTTTGAATGCTTTTAAAATTGATTTTTGTTTGCTGGCAGCAATGCCACATCCTGTGTCCTCAATACGAAAACGTATCGTTGTATCGAAAATCTGAACAGAAAAATGAACATGACCATAATCGGTAAACTTAATCGCATTTCCCAAAAGGTTTAACAATATTTGTTGCAATCGTTTTTCATCAACATTAATTATTTCCGGTATTGTTTCAGGCATTATTACGCCAAAATTGATATTTTTTTGTTTCGCGCCAATGGCGCCCATTTCAGAAATATACTGAATCATCGGCATAAATTGAATTGCTTCTGGATATATTTTCATTTTATGCGCTTCGATTGTAGAAAAATCCAGTAAATCATTGATTAGATTCAGTAAATATTCACCACTGCTGAGAATTACAGAAACTGCTTTTTTTTGCTTATCATTCAGTTTGTTATCTTTTATTAGAAGTTGAGAGTATCCTAGAATGCCATTTAAGGGCGTTCTCAGCTCATGGGTCATATTGGCAAAGAATTCTGTTTTCGCCTGATCATATTTTTCAGCAGCTTTTCGTGCGGTTAGCAACTCCAGTTCTGCCTGTTTTCGTATGGTAATATCTCTGACAATAGCAAACCAGACTGGCTGTCGACTCCAGACTCCTTTTGAAAATCGAGTTTCCGCATATAAAATGTCACCATTCTTTTTTTGCATAATATTTTGAATGATATGAGATTGTGCATTTAATAGTGTAAGTATGCTGGCATGTTCTTCTTTTTTATGTAAATCCAGAAAATTCATTAATACTAATTCCTCAGATGTATACCCAAGGTTTTCCTGCACAGCTATATTGAAATGAATGATTTTGCCTTTTGTATCAACAATAAACAAAAGGTCATCCAGTGTATCAAATAACAATTTGAAATTATTACGCGTTTCTTTCAGTTCATATTCAGTGTTTCGGACAGTTTTTTCATTGCGAATCAATGCAACATCATCAATGCGTACGATAGCATCAAGTTCGCCCTGATAAAGCGCAGAAATAATCGCTTCTGATTTTTCCAGTTTTTTGTGTAATTCTATACAATCAGGAGACACAATATTACCTCTATACACATTTAATAAAAAATAATCATTATTATGGACATTTATATTTCATTATGTTATTTGTCAAGCGGATAATGATTCATGAATATTTATTGTTTACAACAAAAAAAAAGAATAAAATTATGACTGAAACGTTCCCGCCGAAAATTACCATTCTTTTTGTTGATGATGATGCAATATATCTGGAAATTTTGAAAGCAAGCATGGAAGATCTGGATTACACGAGTATTATTGTATCTTCAGCAAAAGAAGCGCTGTCAGTTATGGAGACTCAGAAAATTCATATTGTGGTAACTGACATTCGGATGCCTGAAATGAATGGGTTTGACTTACTCAAATTTATCAAACACAAATATCCCTTCACGCCTGTTGTTGCGTTGACTTCAAATGATGATTTCAAAAGTGCTGTCGCTTTTATGCAGCAAGGCGGGGCAAACTATATCAAAAAGCATGCTGCTCAGGAAGAACTTGAAATGGCTCTTGATTCTGCTGTAAAACACTGGACAGTCCTGGATGAATTGCGAATGAGCAACGAAACACTGAATAAAAAAAACAAGGCACTTAAAAAAACGATTCGAAAACAGCGGGAAACATATTTTCAATTAAAAAAAGCCAAAGAATTGGCGGAACTTGCTGATAAGTCAAAAAGCCAATTACTCGCCAACATGAGTCATGAGTTAAGGACACCATTACATGGCATAATCAGTTATGTTCAGTTTCTAATAAATGATAACCAATTGAATACCAATCAAAAAGAAAAGGTGGATATAATAAATCAATGCAGTGAGACAATGCTGTCATTGATAAACAATTCTTTATTAAAATTGGAAGATATTCCTGTAACGCAACACGATCTTTCCAAACAGAAAGAATCGCAATCTGATAATAACGAACAAGAATCAAAACAACAGAATATTGATACAATAGATTTTGAAACAATTGAACGAACACAACCGATTGAAAAACTTTACTATATGGTTCAGGAAGGCGATATAGAAAGTATCAAAACATGGTGTATCCAAATTCAACAAGAAAACTCTATTTATCGTTCACTGGCAACAACAATTTATCAATTGGCAGAAACATTTCAAATTTCAAAAATTGAATCTATTTTGTATCAATTATTCTTTAAGGAACTTAATTAATAGGTATTATCAATGAGTTGCAAAAAAAATGAAACAAAAATATTAATTATTGAAGATAATATTGTCAATGTAACGATTTTACTTGAACAGTTGAACATTCATGGCTACAAAACTTTAATTGCTGAAAATGGTGAAGTTGGCATTAAGCGTGCTATATTTGCGCAACCCGATTTAATTTTGTTAGACATCATGATGCCAGGAATAGATGGTTATGAAACCTGTCGCAGATTAAAAGAAAACCCTAAGACAAATGATATTCCTGTTATATTTGTCACTGCTCTGACTGCTACGAAATCAAGAATTATGGGGTTTCAATATGGTGCTGTTGATTATATCACCAAGCCATTTCAGCAAGAAGAGGTCATTGCGCGAATACATACACATCTGACCATACAGGAACAGAAAAAAAAGCTTGAAGAATTAAATCGCACAAAGGATACTTTTTTTTCAATTATTGCACATGATTTGCGTGGTGCATTTATGCCCTTGGTTGGTTCTGTGAGTATTTTGGAAAAAATAATTCAGAAATATGATGATAAAAAATTACATAAATTCACGAATAACATTTCAGGTTCAATCAAAAACATCCATAAGCTACTTGAAAATCTTCTCTATTGGGGACGTATACAACGTCAACAATTATCTGCACATCCAAAAAACGTGGATTTGTTTAAGCTCATGGAATGGTTGACTGATTTGTATCAAGAACAGGCGGATCAGAAAAATATAAAGTTAATACATTCTATACCGCCCGAATTAACTATTTGGGCGGATTCCGATATGATTGAAACAATTTTTAGAAATTTAATTACCAATGCAATCAAATTTACACATCCAGAAGGAACAGTGTCCATAACAAATAATCGTGAAAATGATCATATTATCGTTTCAGTAAAAGATTCAGGCATTGGTATCTCAACAGAGCGTTTGTCTGGAATATTTAAAACAGATGTTAAAAACAAAACATTAGGAACTGCAGGTGAAAAAGGAACTGGATTGGGATTGATACTATGTGATGAATTTGTCAAGCTTAACAATGGATGGATTACTGTAGACAGCCAAATCAGTAAGGGAACTACTTTTTTTGTTCATTTACCGGTAAAGTCCCCTTCCACATAAAAGGATTCAACAATGCCGATATCAGTGATGATCATCGAAGATGATAAGTTTACAGCATACACAATTGCAGAACAGATTAAACTCTTATCCCATAGTGTGCATTCTTCATTTACAACTGCAGAACAGGCGTTAGAATATCTTGTGCAGGCCAATCAGAAACTTCCGGATATCATATTGATGGATATTTTACTGGCTGGCCAGATGTCGGGGATTGAGGCTGCAAAGGAGATAACAAAAAAATTTCTTGATTGTATTGTCATTTATTTAACAAATACATCTGCAAATAAACTTCTGGATGAAGCCATTGCAACGAAACCTTATGGTTACCTTATCAAACCAGTTGATTTGACTCAGCTCAAAGTAAGTATTCGGATGGCAATTCAACAAAAATTTCTGGAAAAAAGAATTCAAGAAAAACAAAAAGAGCTGGAAACCAGTCGGGAAAATCTTCAAACGCTATTTGATACGTTTGATGATTTTATTATTATCACCAATGCTGATGGCCAAATTCTTGCGATCAACCCGGCAGTAAAAAAACAGTTACAAATCACTGACACTCAAATTGATACACTACATTTCAGTGACTTAATTCCAAAAGATCATTATCAGATAATAACAACGCACTATGAAAATGCACTTGCAGGTCAAAATATCATATTTAGAATGTCATTATTAAAAAAAAATGGGGAAGCCATCCCTGTTGAAACAAAACTTTCAAAAGGCCGATGGCATGGTATGCCTGCAATTTATCATATTTCAAGAGATTGTACCGATGCATTGATTGCGCAAAAAGAAATTATTAAAGCAAAAGAAGTGGCTGAGGCTGCCAACAATGCAAAAAGTGAATTTCTCGCCAATATGTCACATGAATTTCGAACCCCAATGCAAATGATTTTGTATTGTGCCAAATCAGGTGAAAAAAATATTGAATCCTTGCCAAAAGATAAAATCTATGCTTATTTTAAAAACATTCATGAAGCAGGTAACCGGTTGTTGCCATTGCTCAATGACTTATTGGAGTTATCCCGATTGGAATCCGGTAAACAAGCCTATCAATTTAAAACCGGGCCCATCGAGCCAGTCATTGATATTGCAATATCTGAGCTTCACCAGATGTTCATAAAAAAAAATATCAAGCCAGTTTTGGAGATAAAAGAACCGCAATTAACTGCTTGTTTTGATTCTGATAAAATTATTCAAGTTCTACAAAACATTATCAGCAACGCCATACAATATAGTCCTGAAAAAAGCAAAGTAACTATCTGTGTTGAATCTTATAATGATGAATACTCAGATATAAAAATTTCTGTAATAGATCAGGGAATCGGGGTTCCTGAAAATGAGCGAAAAAAAATATTCGACAAATTTTACCTCAGTCGCAGAACACGAAGAGGCTCTGGTGGCATTGGACTGGGGCTTGCTATCTGTCAAAAAATAATCCAGGATCATGCTGGACTGATCTGGGTTGAAAACAATCATGACAGGGGAGCGAATTTTCAGTTTATTTTGCGGGCCTCACATTCACGTATTTTACAGTGCCTGTCATCAATAAAAATGGAGGAGTATAATGGAAAAAACCAGAATTCTGATTGTCGATGATGATGCAATGAACCTGTTTGTGTATCAAGATATCTTTATGTCAGAGGAAAATTATATTTGTAAGTACATTGAAAGTGGCGAAGACGCATTGGATGCGCTACCTTTGTTTCGACCGGACATCATCTTACTGGATATTATGCTTCCAGGAATTTCCGGCTATGATGTATGCCAAAACATTCGAAATGAACCCAAATATCAATTTATTAAAATTATTATGGTTTCTGGTAAAGGAATGCTTGAGGAACGACTTGAAGGATATGAAAAGGGTGCTGATGATTATCTTGTCAAGCCATTTGATAATGAGGAATTATTGGCAAAAATAAATGTTTTTAAACGACTTAAACGTGTTGAAGAGATCGAAAACAAACAATCCAACTTATTGGCATTACTTTCGCATGAAACAAAAACGCCCATGAGTGGCATTATGGGCGCTATTGAAATATTACTATCTGAAAATTTATCTGAGGACATGATTGATATGCTGAAAATTGTTAGAAGCAGTGCGAATCAGTTACTTCAATTTATTGAGAAAGTCACATTGTATTACCGCCTGTCTCAAGATCATTTCGTTGACATGCAGCCTATCAGCCTACTGGTATTACTGGATGGCCTGTTGGAGGATCTAACCCCCCAATTAGATGAGAAACACATTAAAGTGACATGGCAAAATAGACAGGATTACAAGATTAATGCAGAGTATTATTATATTCAAATTGCAATAAACAATATATTGGAAAATGCAATTAAATTTTCACCAGAAAATGGGGAAATTTTTATTGCGATTGAATCTGAGTCAAATATTTGCAAGGTTAAAATTTCAGATCAGGGGAAGGGAATTCCCAATGAACATCAAGATAGTATTTTTGAGCCATTTGGCATTCAAGATGTAATACATCACCATAAAGGATTGGGATTGAGTCTTGCAACATCTCGTTTAATTTTTCGTTTGCATAATGGAGATATAAATTGCATAAGTGTATCTGATAATGGCGCCTCGTTTTGTTGTCAATTGCCCATTTTAAACGAATAAACATTTAATTTAATTATTTCTGATGGTATCAGGTGAAATGTGAAATCCGAAAAATTATCAGGGAAAAATTCATTTAAAAATAGTATCACCGCAAGGATTCTTTTTTGGATCTTTCTTGGAATGGGAATCCTTTGCTTAATTTTCATGACAGTTCATTACGATACTTTCAAACGATTGCTTGAGGCAAAGAATGAACAATACGTATCAAACCTGATTGATCGTATTACCCATGAAAAAATGATAACTGCCGCTGGAATAGTGAAAAAAATATCTACAAATATTGAGTTATTTCGATATATTGAAGTTTTTGAAGTTGTTGATAAAATGGTCCAGCAAGATGAAACTGTTTTAAATGCATACATTATAGATACCAATGGTTATGTTCATCATCAAACAAAGCCCACCAGATATATTCAATTACAAAAAAAAGATACACATGATCAAACCTTACTTGCAGGCTTAACTGTTTCTGAGCTTTTCTCTAAAGAAGGACAAACATATCTAGAATGCACTGTGCCCATTGTCATACAATACGATGTTTGGGGGATGCTTAAACTGGTATTTCAGTTAAACACAATTGATCGGGAACAAAAACGTTTGAATGCACATCTCAGATTTTTGCTATTTTCCAACATGATCTGGATATTTGGTGTCTGGATCAGCGGTATGATTTCTATTGGGATTGTACTGTTAATTATCATGAGTCGGCATTCTCGACGACTCATCCAGATGGGCAGGCAAATTGAGGACTTTAAGCAAGAATCGCAAAATTTATTCATAAGCCTTTCATCACGTCCTGATGAAACAGGCTTTCTGGCCAATCAAATATATCATACCTTTTCGCTGCTCAATAAAAAAGTAAGAACGATTCAATCTGAATATAATCAACTCAATGAGAGTTACGAAGATTCCTACCAAATCACCGAAAAAACACGAACGCTTTTGCAAGAAGTTCAGGCTGGTCTAAAAGAATGGGATTATCAATTTCGTACAGTTTTTGGGTGCTGTCAGGAATCCTTACTTTTCATTAATTGTCAGGGGAAAATTTTAGAGGCCAATCAATCCTTTTTAAAATTGAGCGGTTACAGTCTTCAAGATATTCAAAATATTGAATTTGTTCAATTAATTCCCAAAGACTGGCAGTCAACATTTACACAAACATTTATGCGTCAAATCCAAACGCAGACACAAACACAACCCGCTGAAATTGCAATACTGTGTAAAGATCATTCATATCTCTACCTTTCTATTGCAGGACGTTTGCTCTTTAAACACAATACTGAACCCCATAAAATCTTAATTGCCGGAATAGAATTATCATGGAAGAAACAAATGCAATACATGTTGAATGACCTGGAATTACTTTTAAAAGAAGACCTAAAGGATTCTTTGGGCCGTGTGATTGGTTTGTCCGAACTGATGGCTGTTAAAACCCAGGTGGGTAAAAAAGATTTAATAGATTGGTCACAGATTATTCATCAAAATGCACGAAAAATGCTTGATATGCTTCAACAGGCCTTGGATATTTTCAAGATTGAGGCTGATGCATATGCGCTCAACTGTCGTCAATGCAACCTGAATAATATATTTCAAAAGATTACAACAGACTTTTCTTCTATACTATTGACAAGGTCATTGGAAATCCATTTTACCATGAATGATGACCCTATATTCTGGGATCAGGTATTTGAAATTTGGGGGGATTGTAATTTGCTGCATGTCATGTTTAGTCTTCTGATTGGCGATATTATTGAACAATCGCCTGATAAGCAAAAAATTACAATATCGCTACAACAGGAAACAGACCTGCATGTCAGCATTCAATGTCAATTGCCATTATCTGAGAACATACTGAACAATTTTTTTATTCGGCCAGCCGATGCATCGAAACAACACAAAGGTGCTTATACAGCCATGCTTATAGCCAAAGCACATGGTGGCACATTGGGCATTCGTTCCAGTACTTCGCAATCAACACAGTTTATATTAATTTTGCCAGATAACAAATCCACAGCAAACAAATGCACATTTACAAAACGTTTACTCATTGCTGATGATAGTCCGAACAATCATTTGCTTCTGGAGTATTATCTGTCAGACTTTTCCGACTGGTTTAAAGTTTTTGCCAATAATGGACAGGAAGCTGTGGAACAATTTCAGGAAATGCCATTTGATGTCATTTTAATGGATATTGAGATGCCTGAATTGGATGGTATTTCTGCAATTAAAGCCATTCGGGAAATTGAAAAAAATATGCCCCATCGTACTCAGAAACTCGCACAAATATTTGTTATGACTGCTGATAACTCTGATGAAACAAAAACACGTGTCATTGATGCAGGCGCGAATGCACTGATTGTAAAGCCTATTGATGCAGAACAGCTGATTGAATTAATTAATATTTCTGGCATCGACAAAACGTGAAAATAATAGGGACGTCTTTTAGAAAAAAGTTTGCCATGATACCGGATCATTGCATCATGGCATTGTTCGGGAAAACTTGTACACTCGTACATATGCCCAATACAAAACGCCTGTCTTGAACAAAAATAAGGCGCTTTCAGTGCATTTTTTTTAGGGACAGTTCTTTACAAACCTTTAATTGTGCTAGATTGTGCATATTATGTTTAGAAACGCTCTCCCACTATTACCCCAATATTAACAAAGTCTCAATCTTTGAAACCAGCTTCGCCATCTCAACAGGTTTGCTAATATAATCGTTTGCCCCCGCTTCCAGACATCGTTCCCTGTCTCCAACCATTGCCAGGGCAGTGAGCGCAATGATAGGCGTTGAAACAAATTTGGCATCAGCCCGCAGATGCCGGATTGCTTCCAGCCCATCCATGTTAGGCATCTGAATATCCATCAGGATGATATCTGGAGAATGTTTCTTTGCTTGTGACAATGCTTCGTATCCATCATGAGCAAAAAAGAGTGTATATCCTTTTGCATCCAGATAATTACTTAGGGTTTCGATAATATTTTTGTTGTCATCAACCACCAAAACAGTGGCCTGGCTGTAGCAAACAATAATTTGCCCGGTTTTGTCGTGTGTATCTGTTTTGCCAGATAACGCTGGTTCATCCTCAACCTTCTGTTGGCATGGCAGGGTAACTGTGAACCGACTTCCCATTTCCAGTTTGCTATTAACTGAAACCTTGCCACCATGTAACTCAGTAAACTGTTTGACCAATGAAAGTCCCAAACCTGTGCCTTCGTGCTTCTTTTTGTTGGAACTATTTCCCTGAGTAAAGGGGTTGAATAACCGCTGTTGATCTTCAGGTGAAATACCAATACCAGTATCGCTGACAGAAATTTCTATACATCTATTTCTACGATCAAAGTAAATGGCAAGAATGACCTTTCCTCCTTTGGGAGTGAATTTGACAGCATTGCTCAATAAGTTGACAATGATTTGTTTCAGGCGTCGCTCGTCAGCCATAATGAATTGTGCTTTTTCGTCTATCTCTAAACTGACGTTTACCCCTTTTTTTAACGCCAATTCCTTGACAAACTGCATGCTGGTTTTACAAACAGCTTTGAGACCAACCTTACGTATATCTAAATTAAACTTGTTTGCTTCAATCTTTGATAAATCAAGGATGTCGTTGATCAGGCTAAGCAGATGACGCGTGCTGGCGTCAATCACTTGAAGCATCCGACGTTGATGATCATTGAGTGGCCCCCGAATTTCCTCAATTAGAATTTCAGTGGAGCCCAGAATGCCATTAAGTGGTGTGCGCAGTTCGTGGCTCATGTTGGCAAGAAATGAATCTTTGGTCTGTGACGCCCTTTCCAGTGCCATATTGGCAATATTTAATTGATCAAGGCTTTCGCGCAGGGCATTATCGGCTATTTTGCGTTCACTGATATCAGTGATGGTCGAACGACTTTTCAGGAAATTACCAGTTTCATCATAAATAGCTTCAGCATTGATTAATACCGGAAATGTCGAATCATCGGAACGAACCATATCAAATTCTTTATCACGTACAATGCCATTTTTTATAAGTTCTGGAAGGAAAGCTGTTTCAAAGGTGTTCACTTGATGCGGTGCGATAAATTCAGTCAAGAAATGCCCAATCACCGCTTCTCGTGAGCGGTCCATCCATTTCAGTTCAGTATCATTGACCAGAAGAATTTTTCCTTGTGCATCAATTGAATGATAACCGCTGGGGGAATTGTTATATAAATCATGGATTTCAGCAGTGTCTTTTTCAACACGTCGTTCCAGGTTCTTGTTTAATTCTATCAATTTTTGCTGGGCGTTTTTTAAGGCATCAATGTCTGTGAGATTGGTAATTGCATGTGTAACTGATCCGGTTTCATCATGAATAGGTTGAATTGAAATACGAAACCAGTTTGTTTTACCATCCGCAATCATTTGTATTTCCTTGATAATGGGTACATCCTCACGAATAACCTCTTGAATTAATGACATTTGATGATCGGCATAATCCTGTGGGAATAAATCATGTATGGATTTGCCAATCATTTTGTCAGGCGTTATCCCTAGTTTTCTGGCACCGATATCATTAACATAATGAAATATACCATGGATATCTAAGGTCGCAACAATCGTGTCAAGGCTTTCCAGTAAACGATAATATTTTTCTTCACTTTCATGAAGTTTTTCCTCTGTCTGTCTGTGCAGAATAATATCAACAGCATACTCTGTCAAACGATTCAGCATGTTGATGTCATTAGCATCATAGTCCCTTTTTTTATTACCGACACCAATGACTGCTACAATTTTATTGTTACGTCTGATTGGGAGGGTTAGGAATCGCGTTAACTGAGTGTGCCCTTCAGGAAGTTTATCAAGGTTGTTTAGGAAAATGGTATCGTTGTAAATATGCGGTTTGCCATCGCGGATACAATCCGCCCATATGCCAGCCTGTGCCACTGGATAATGTTGAAGTTTCGGTTGTGTAAAGCAAAATGTTTTAATGGTGTTGGGAGACCAGGCTTGCATGTCAATAATTTCATCATCGACAAAGTGAAAAAATCCAATTTGACTCTTTGTCAGAATTTCAGCTTCTTCAAGCAGAACGTGCAAAAACTTATTCTTTGCTATTTGTCGGTGTGAAAGGTCTGCCAACCTGAGACGTGAGCTGTTGAATCTTAGCTCTTGTTTACTTTCAGTGATATCAAGGTGGGTACCGAACATCCTTAAGGGGTTACCCTCGGCATCTCTTTCCATCACTTTGCCACGATCAAGTACCCATACCCATGCACCATTTTTGTGTTTCATGCGTGCTTCACATTCATAATACTCTGTTTCACCCGCAAAATGTTTTTTCAGTAATTCATTGGAACGTTTCATGTCATCAGGATGGCATCGGTCAATCCAGGTTTGGATGCTGATAGGTTCCAATTCTTGCAAGGTAAAACCAATAATTTCTGCCCAACGTTCATTAAATATGGTTTCACCGGTTTTCACATTCCAAACCCATGAGGCGGTATTGGCAGCTTTGAAAGCCATTTCCATCTGGAAGCGGCTTTCTTTCAATTGTTTCTGATGATGTAAACTCTCGGTAATATCAAAAACTACTGAGAACAGCAGTGTGCAATTGTTCTGAACAATGGGTTGGGAATGAATTTCAACCTTACGAATTTCATCGTTTGCCAGGCGGTGTGAAAAGATGAAGTAATTTTGATCATTTTGTTTTGCCCGATGTATTTTTTCTAATAGCTGATTTGCAGGTTCTTGATTGATTTCTGAAATGTTCATGGAAATTAGTTCATCTCGTGAATATTTGTAAAATTTAGCGGCTGCATCATTTGCATCATAGATTTTTCCTGAATCCGGGTCAATCAGCAAAAAAATAACCTGACTGGATTCAAAAATGGAACGAAAACGTTCCTCACTTTCACGTAAAGCCAACTCGGCTTGTTTACGTTCAGTGATATCATAATTGACACCAACCATACGCAATTGCTTGCCATTTTCATCACGTAAGACTGTGCCGCTTGCTTTCAACCAATGTATCGAGCCATCAGGCCATATCACACGAAATTCAGTATCATATTCATCACTGCAAACCACCGCTTGTTCAAGGATTTCGCTTCTTTTTTTTCGGTCGTCCGGATGGACATATTTCAACCAGACTTCGCAATCATTTTTTAATTCACCGGGTTGCAAACCATATAATGCATATATCTGATTATCACAGATCAGTTCATTATTCTGAAGATTCCAATCCCAGATGCCAATCTTTGCGCCTTTTGTTGCTAAATTCAGCCGTGCTTCATTTTTTTTGACATTGGTAACATCTTCGAAGGTGAGGATAACGCCAACAACATCTCCTTTTTCGTTGAAATAGGGCAAAACAAGCTGTAATAGCCATGTACCTTTTTTGGTCTGTATCTCGTTTTCAATAACTTGACCGGATTTTAAAACTTTACGCAGGTCTGCCAACATATCTGCATGGCCATTTAACTGGTAGGCGATATGATCAATAGGACGTCCAATATCTTGTGGAAGGAGTTGGAATGCTGTGGCAATGGCTGGATTGAATTTCCGAATAATGAAATTTTCATCCAGATACACAACCCCTATTTTCAGGTTCGCCAGCAGTTGGTCGTGGTCAGTATTTAACGATTGAAGCTCGACGTTCTTTTTTTCATATTCTGCATTGACTGTATAGAGTTCTTCGTTCAGTGAGTGCAATTCCTCGTTCGTACTTTGCAGTTGTTCGTTGGATGCCAATAATTCTTCATTGGTGGCTTGAAGTTCCTCATTGCTAGTCTGAAGTTCTTCCACAGTGGCTTGCAGATTTTCTTCTGCCAATTGTAAATCCAACTCCAACTCGGCAATGTGAGCTTTTAGCGCTTGAGACGTTTCAATCGTTTCTCCAGGGGATTTTAAGTCAGTGGATGATTGATGAGAATCTGATCGTTCAATCGGAATAAAAGATAAGAGGTAATGGGTGATCGTTGTCTTTTCGTAGGTAAAACAATCCACAGTAAGGTCAAAACGACGGGTCTCTTTCCCCTGCTTCAGTGAAACATTCGGCAGGGTAAAAAGCGTTTTGTTCGTAGAAGCTCGTTGAAGTGCCACTCTGACTGGCAATTGCAGATCTTCACTCACCATTTCTGAGAAGTTTATCTCTGCGCGACCTACAAGGGGTTTGAGAAATTGACCAATATCACCAAAATAATGAAGTACTTGGTATTGGTCGTTGAGTAATACCGCATCAGGGATATAGCGGTTGAGGATTTGATCATAATCAAAAAGAATTTGACTGTCTATGGATGCCATATTCTTTGCCCCTGGCTTTTTGTTAAATGGGACGAATGCACCTGGTGTTTTTTCAAAACCATCATTTAAGTTTATTTGCAGCCGGACATCATGTATTTTACGAAAAATTTTATATTCAGAATTAATGGTTTCAAATTCTTGAGAATATTTCCCCACCCCTTCGCTGATCCCTAAAAAGAGTATGCCCTTCTTGTGCAGGGAATAATTGAATGCAGCAATCACCTTGCCCTGGATTTCGGGCAGAAAGTAAATTAGCAGGTTGCGGCAACAAACCAAATCCATTTTCGTGAATGGTGGATCGCTGATCACATTATGTGGTGAAAAAATAAGCATCTTACGAAGTTCCGGGATTATTTTGTATTTATCTGAATCGACCTTTTCAAAATAGCGGACCAAATCATCTGAAGAAACATTTTGTAGTCTATTTTCTTCATAAGCACCTTGTGATGCGACATCCAATGATTTTCGATGTACATCAGTTGCAAAGATAGATATTTTTCCTGAATATTGAATTTTTTCGGCATATCTATGAAGGCGCATTGCCAGCGTATAAGGCTCTTCACCAGTGGCACAAGCTGCCACCCACACCCTTAAACCATTGGAAGATGAGCCACTGAACAAAGCAGGTATGATTTCTTTTTCAAAATAAGCGAAAGCCAGGGGATCTCTAAAAAATTCAGTAACCCCAATAAGCAGGTCATGATAAAGCGTATCTAACTCTTGTGTGTCGGTCATCAGTAACTGTATATACTCACTCACTTTAGTCAGATTTTTCAGACCCAGACGCCGCTCAATGCGGCGTCCTACAGTTGCGGGTTTGTACTTGGAAAAATCCAGGCCATAATCACGACGCAAATAAGCGAATATTTCGGCGTATTCCCCTTCATCCCAGTCAATTTTTAGCGCAGTGTCTTTGACACGCATTTTGTCAGGATTTCTGGCGTAATCCATAAGCAGGGCAGGTATATCTTCAGGAGGGCTTGCATAGTCACAAACACCGGTTTTAATTGCTGAGCGCGGCATACCATCAAATTGAGCCGATTCAACAGTTTGAACAATCACCAGTCCACCTGCCTCATGGATAGCCTGAATCCCACGCGATCCATCAGAACCTGTGCCAGATAGAATAATACCAATCGCCCGATTTTTTCCTGCATTGGCGAGTGATTCAAAGAATATGTCAATGGGCAGCACAAGATGTTGGTTAACATTTTCCTTCAAATATAGACACCCATCAGCCATGGTCATTACCTGACGAGGTGGAATGAGATAGAGTGTGTTGGATTTCAACGCAATCCCATTTTTTACGTGAAGGATAGACATTTTTGTATGACGTGCCAGTAGTTCATTCATCAAGCTCTTGAAATCAGGCGAAAGATGCTGTACCAGCACAAACGCCATGCCGCTGTCTTCAGGCATTTTTTTAAATATGGCTTCCAGTGATGCTAATCCGCCGGCAGATGCACCTATGCCGACAATATGAGAGGGGGATTCCTTTGAATGCATTTCGACCTCCTTTTTCTTTTCAAATGTAAAGGGATGAGTCTTTGACTGGTCGTATCATATCTCGATATTAAAAATTGCGCCTTGTGGTTTGTTATCTTCCACATAAATTTGCCCACCATGTGCTTCAACAACCAGTTTGCAGAATGGAAGTCCTAAACCAATCTGAGGTATCGTGCTTTTTTTCATTTTAACCACTTCATATTTTTCAAAGATTTTTTCTTGCTTGTCTTTTGGAATGCCCAAACCTTCATCAATAATTTGAATCCGGGTTCGTTCAGGATTATCCAGATACTGAGCTTTAATTGTTATCGTACTTTTCGTTCTTGAAAATTTAAATGCATTATGGATCAGATTATCGATAACACGAATAAAGAGTTTTTCATCAAGGGACAGTGTGTGCGATTTGTTGGGTAAATCCATTATTAAATTTTTCTGTCCTATTTGAGTCATGATTTGATAGTTTTCACCAACAGTTTTGATCAGGTGATTGATATCCACAGGTGATCGTTGAAGAATTGTTTTTCCAGATTCCATTTTGGCTGTCAATAACATATCAGTGAGCAACGAGTTAATCCTTTGAATTTGAAAATTGATTTGATCCAACCTGTCAATATTTTCTGGTTTTTGAATGGATTTTTTTAATGCGGAAGCAGAATATTGAATCACAAACAAAGGATTTTTAATATCATGCACAATCATTTTTGCCATCTCTTCTCTCATTTCCAATGAATTGAGCAGTTCATCATAATATTTTTTTATCCGCAGCATAGAGCGCACACGTGCGCGAAGTTCTGGACCATTGACAGGCTTTGATAAAAAATCATCCGCACCAGAGTCAAGTCCCTGTAAGATACTATCTTTATCATTCAGTGATGTAATCAGAAGAACAGGGATATGTCGCCATTGATTATTATCTTTGATTATTTTACAGGCGTTGAATCCATCCATTTCGTCCATCATGACATCAAGCAAAATAACATCTGGCAATTTGGTGTTAAGAGATGTAAATGCCTCGGCTGCACTGTTGACAAAATCAAGGTGATATTTTTCTTTTATTAAATGGGACTCGATAATTTCTCTGGCAAAGACATCATCGTCAACAATTAATAAATTTGTATTTTCAAAATTTGATTCACTTATCATAATGGATCTCCTTATTTTTATTTTGCATTATAAAAATTGGAAAGTGTAATAATGAGTTAATCGATTTATAACTATAAACAAATTGTTGATATCAGGGGGAATAAATAATGTCAATAGTGAATTTATTGAATTTTTATTAAGGAATGCTCTGAAAATAACATGCTCATTTTTTTTGATCGTATAAAAAAATAAGGTCGTGTAGAGACCTAGCATGCTACGTCTCTACACGAAAAATTACCTCAAAACGAACAATATCAATAATAGGTACCTTATTTTCGGAGCTTTCCTAAACAATATTATAAGATTTATATACATCGGGAATATTTAATAAATAAGAGACGCTATCAGAAGTATCAATATTTGTATGTCCTGATATTGGAATTATTATTTTACCCTTGAAGATTATTGATTTTTTCTGTATCATGACCTATGTTTGATTTAATAAATAAAGAAACAGGAGGAAAGAATGGAAAAGTTTTGTCAAAGTTGCGGCATGCCAATGAAAAAAGATCCAGACAAAGGCGGTACCAATGCAGATGGCAGTAAGAGTTTGAAGTTTTGCAGTTATTGTTATCAATCCGGACAATTTACACAGCCAGACTTTACTGCTAAGGAAATGCAAGATTTTTGTATTGATAAAATGAAAGAAATGGGTATGCCTCGAATACTTGGCTGGATATTCACACGCAACATCCCGAGATTAGAACGTTGGAAAAATTCTTGAACAGGAGCGAACAATGCCTCAACCCATAATAAAAACAGTCGATTTATCAGATTCCCACATTCAATATTTGCATTATCCAGGCAATGGGCCCACCATAATTATGCTTCATGCAACAGGCTTTTTGCCATGGCTATGGCATCCCATTGCCAGAGAACTGAATCAAAAACATTCTTATGAGATAATTGCCCCATATTTTTGCGATCATCGTGATGCAGACCCTGATGAGGGCGGATTTCACTGGGTATTGTTGTCTGAAGACCTGTATCGTATGTGCTTGCAGTTAAAAATTTCAACGCCACATTTAATTGGACATAGCATGGGTGCGGTTGTGGCAACATTGAGCCATACTATCTATAAACTTCAGGCAAAAACCATGATTTTAATTGAACCTATTTTTTTGCCAGCTACGATTTATCAAACGAAGATGTCAGTCGAGAATCATCCGCTGGCTGGAAAATCAATTCGGCGAAAGAATTTTTGGAAAGATGCAGATGAAGCATATCAGTATTTGCGATCCAAATCACTGTTCAAAAATTGGGATGAAGAAATGCTGTCTTTATATGTCAAACACGGCATGATGGCTCAGGATGATGGGTTGACACTAACATGTTCGCCCAGAAGGGAAGCAGCCTTGTTTATGGGCGGAATGCACCACAATCCCTGGCCCTTGCTGGATAAGGTTCAATGCCCAACACTTATTATTGAAGGTGGACGCAGTGAAAATCAACATGTAATTGATTTAAAACAAGCTACTAAATCAATACCTTATGGGGTCTACCAGGTCATAGAAGAGGCGGGTCATTTAATTCCAATGGAATTTCCAACAGCTTGCCTGAATATCTTTGAAAATTTTATTGAAGCGGATTGAGTGATTTATAATGAGATTGATTCCAAGATATTTTCGAGGTCTGTCATATGTCCGGAAAAAAAATGATCTGCTTCGTTGACAATATGCAATTTTGCATCAGGCTGCCATTCTGGTAAACGAGACTGGATAAGCTCAGGTGGTGCAAACTCATCATGGGTGCCAGAAATAACTGTTTTGAGATGAGGTATTGTTTGGATGGCAGAAAAATCCATGAACGCGAGTGGCGGCGCTATCATTAAACCATTATTATAATTGACTTTTTGGACAACATGAGCCATTACCCATGCACCAAAAGAGTAACCGGCCAAATCTATTTGAATTTGTCCCTGTGATTTTAAATAATCCATTACAGCTTTGACATCATCCTGTTCACCAATACCATCATCAAAGCGACCCGAACTTTTACCAACGCCGCGAAAATTAAATCGCAGCGTAGTCAATGACTTTTCTGCAAAAACGTGCTGTGTCAGTTGAACAAGCGGATTATCCATGTCGCCCCCCATCAAGGAATGGGGATGCATGATAATTATTGCTCTTGTTTCGTGTCGAAAATCGACATATGCATCAATACGATTTTTTTTATTGGGAATTGATATTCTTTTTTCCATAATTTTATATTGTTTGTTTCATGATCAATCAATTTTTTCCCAGTAGTTTTCAGGCATTTCCATACACATTTTCAAAGCCCCGATACTGCCACAAAATTCGGCATCCTGAACAGTTTCGGCATTTCCGCCGCCATAGGATTGAAGGCTTTTTTCAATAGCGCGGTCAATCCCTTTCAAGCGAGAGCCTCCACCAGCAATTATAATATTGTTTCGAAGCCTTTCCTGAAAATCGGGATCAAAACTGCCCACGAGTTTTTGAATGGCTTTGCATATTGGCTCTGTCAGCCTTAAACATGCCTGTCTTAATGTATCTGTGATATCATACAAAGCGGGGATACCATCAGATGTTAATTGTGCTTTAACAGGTTCTGATATATCTGATACATATCCATATTTTTCTTTAATGCGACGCACAATTTGTGATGTCAGTTGAACATCCGGGTATTGTGCCAAAATAGCTTTGCGAATTTCTTCATCCAAATAATTGCCAGCAATATTAAGCGTAACTTGATCATCAGCTTCAGGCATAGCGCCATGCATGCGGCATAAGTCTGTGGTTCCGCCACCAATATCCACAATTAGAGATTCATCGAACTTGTCAATAGCATAAGCCACAGCAAAAGGTTCGCTTACAATAAGAATTTTATCAATAAAGTCTCGCGTCGTTTGAATCAAAGCTTTTTTGTTCTGAAGACTGGCCTGTGCAGGAACACCAATGGCTGCAAAAATTTGGTCCTCAGATTTTTTATCAGGTAAAGCACAAGCAATGATATGTTTCAAAATAATCCCGGTGGACTCAAGGGCTTTGTGATTATCACAAACAACTCCATGGGCCAAAGGCCAGACCATGTTCAAGGCGAGCCGATTATCAAGGGCCTCATCACCAAGAACATAATCTTTTCCGATTCGTTTTCTTGATATTATATCTTTGGGATAACCCACACAGGTTATAGTACTGAGTCGTTTACCTGTTGATGTTGCAATTGATGTTCGACTGGTTCCAAGGTCGATGCCGATATAAAAAATTGTCGACATGTTGATCCTCCATATTTTTTAATAAATGACTTTTCATTTTTACATGAATATTCATCCAAATTTTTGGGATATCCTGATAATTAACTGATTAATACAAAAGCGTTAGACCAGTCAAGTCGGACTTAACCAGTTATTCAGATGAGAATTAATAACTATGTAATGGATTAATTGATAAAGTTTTTTTTAAATCTTACGATAATGCAATAAAAATTAAATATCGTCAATAAAAATATTTCGATACTAAAAAATTATGATAAAAAGACTTGACATAAACGATATTTTGATTGATAAGCTTAGTTAAATCGCTTTGATACAAAAAAACCATTTCAAAAAAATGTGTTGTTTACTCATGCATAAATGTAAAACAACAAGTCAAATCTTAATAATTAAAAAGGGGGGCGAAACGGCTTCGACGTAAATATGGAAGCAATGGTTGCATACCGAGTTTCTATCTCTCGTAAAACGATAGAACCTAAACATAATCGCAGATGATTATAACTACGCCCTAGCTGCTTAGTCAGCTAGCGTCTTATTCAGTAGTTCCTGTGGACTGAAATAAGGCGACGATTAGCAGGATAGTTAATTACACATGCCTGTAGGTGTAAATAGCGAAATGCCATACAGGATGGCGGTGTAAAAATTTTGTTCGGAGAAGATTTACGCTGCGACAATTAAAATTCGAACTAAGTATGTAGACGCTATTGTGGAATATCTGCGGACGCGGGTTCGACTCCCGCCGCCTCCACCTCACATAGCTCTTTTATTATCAACGTTTTGTGTGTCATATTTCGATTCATTTTTCTTGATTGTGCCCTAAATTGTGCCCTTATCATCTTTTTCGTCCTTTTTGCTTACGTTTTCAGAATAGAATTTTTCAAAAAGAGAACCATCTTTGCGAGTTAGATTTTTGATATATTTTGTGTATCTTTTATGGATCATTGATGTATCAGCGCGTCCCATTATTTTAGCTATATAATCAATAGGTTCCCCGGCTTTGATTGCCCATGTGGCAAAAGTGTGTCTTGTGCAATACATTTTACGATAGCGAACATCTGTTTTTTTTAGGACTCTGTGCCATAATTCACGAAGTTTATCCTGCAAAATTGGTCTTCCATATAAATTTACAAATACATATT
>Ga0272440_1000767_pt1 | contig 26982 bp, 19 predicted proteins | sample SSMMMBAug17_FD_192440 | JGI IMG/M metagenome (GOLD analysis project Ga0272440, IMG submission 192440) | Marine sediment archaeal communities from Little Sippewissett salt marsh, Falmouth, MA, United States - SSM-MMB-Aug17 | ecosystem: Environmental > Aquatic > Marine > Wetlands > Sediment ... | reverse complement strand
ACAGCATTCAAATCTTGAGTGAAGAATTAGAAAGATATCATAACAAACAAGTGATTATTTTAATTGATGAATATGATACGCCTATTCACACAGGGTATATCCATAATTATTATGAGAAAATGACGATATTTATGCGCAATTTGCTGGGAGCTGCTTTAAAAGATAATGCAAGCCTCTATAAAGGTGTAATTACCGGAACATTAAGCATCTCTAAAGAATCCATATTTACAGGATTAAATAATCTGGGCGTATTCCCTTTAAACAAGGGGCGCTTTAACAAATCTTTTGGTTTTGATGAAAGTGAAGTCAAAAAAATTTTGGCAGACTTTGGTCTGTCCAAAGAATTTTCTACCATTGCCAAATGGTATGATGGATATAATTTTGGTGGAAGAACAATATTTAATCCCTGGTCTGTTGTAAACTATATCTCAGATCCAGATAGTGGACCTGAGCCTTACTGGTTAAATACATCAAGTATGCATATGATTGAAAATGTTATAACGCCGCAAAATGAACTTATTCGTCAAGAAATTAATGATTTAATCGAAGGTCAATCCATCACTAAAATTGTTTATGAAAATATGGTGTTTAAAGATATTACCAATTCACGAAGTGATCTTGTGTGGAGTTTTTTAGTTCACAGTGGATACTTAAAAATAGTACAAGAAGTTGAAAGTGATTTGAGACAAAAATATGAACTTCAAATACCCAATCGTGAAGTCCGAATTATTTTTGTAGATCTGGTTGAAAAATGGATCAAAAATCATATTGATTTAGAACAGTTGGAAGTGCTTTTAAAGTCATTAACCTCAGGTAATATTTCTGCTTTTGAAAGAAAACTCAAGCACATTTGTCTGGCCATTATGAGTTATCATGACTTTGCCGGCTCCCCTGAAAAAGTTTACCATGCCCTGGTTTTGGGCATGCTGGTGTGGTTGTCTAATGATTATGTGATTCGATCCAACAGGGAATCAGGCTTTGGCAGATATGATATCATTTTTATGCCCAAAGATAAAACCAGACAGGGGATAATCATTGAATTCAAACGAGTTGAAGAAAATGACGTGGTTGAGGAAGTATTGACTGATGCATTGAATCAAATTGAAGAAAAACGATATGATGTTGAATTAAAGGCTGAAAATGTTCACGATATTTTAAAATTGGCGATTGGATTTTCAAGTAAGAACGTATATTTAAAGCAAGGATAGTTCCGCGCTCTGCGCGGAAATGTATAAAAACAAAGGGGCATTTATGAATAATATATTAAGTAAGCGATCATAAATTTTCGGGTAGATAAAAGTAAAATCAACTAAAAATGTTCGCCCGCCTGGAGTTGAAACTCCAGGCTATTCATGTGTCGTCCCTAAAGGGACTTGAAGTGTTTAAGTAAAAAGACTATAAGTCCCTTTAGGGACGACACATAAATAGACTGGAGCTTCATCTCCAGGCGGGCGAGCTTTGAAAGGCGGACGAACATTTTACTTTTATCTACCCGAAAAGTTATGATCGCTTACTTAATCTTTCCATAATCAGCTTCGCCATAGGAAATCTTTTTAATGTTTGCCCCCAATCCTCCCTAAATTATGCCAAGTGTTTTAAAGAAAACGCCTAATACGCCAAAAAGAGAAATTGATATTGCAAGAGAAAACATTCGCAAGGTAAAAGATCTATGTTGTTCATCTCTTTTATCATGTTGTTCATCTCTTTTATCAAGTTTACTTCCCAGGTTTTCAATAGATGTAATAACTTTCTCTAAGCGTTTGTCCACTTGCTCAAAACGTTCTTTCATGTCGCTTCGAAACTCATCAAAACGTTTATCGACCTGCTCAAAACGTTTATCGACCTGCTCAAAACGTTTATCGACCTGCTCAAAACGTTTATCGACCTGCTCAATACTTTTATAGACCTGCTCAAAACGTTTATCAACCTGCTCAAAACGTTTATCAACCTGCTCAAAACGTTTATCAACCTGCTCAAAACGTTTATCGACCTGCTCAAAACGTTTATCGACCTGCCCAATACTTTTATCAACCTGCTCAAAACGTTTATCGACTTGTGTAAAACGCTCAAGCATATCTTGTCGGGATGTATCGAAATGCTTATCAATACCGACAAATTTACGATCCATATCCAGTTTAAGATCACGTGACTGTTCACGAAAAAATTCCTGATTCCTGCGTAACTCATCTGACTGTAAATGTAATTGGTCAAAACGACTGTCAAAATACTTAGTATTAGGAATATGACCAGCGATTAGCATTTGTATATCTGATGTAAGTAGCATGTTTTTTTCATTTTCGTTCATTTATTTCTCCTTTTTATGATGCATTTCAGGGCTATTTCAGCTATCAGTGTCATCAAAACTACCATAAATTTTTGCGCGGATCAAGCTTTTACAAGCTTCTTCATTGAGCAACTATCCTTTGTCGTTCAACACAACGATCCCGGACAACACAGGAAATGTGGTATCAAACCTGAGAATACAGCCTCGCAGCTGCCAATTGTATATTAAGAAAATCTTGTCGTGTCAGATTCACACGACCTCAGTGTTTTTATTGGGAATTAATCCAATGACCATACTGCCGGTCTTCCCTGAGAATATGATTGACAATCCATTCTTTGATAAATTCAATCAGATCAGAACCAATTTCAATTTCATCAGTGTTGACTTTTCCTTGAAAGATCTTGATTTTATCTATCAGGTATTCATGTTTTTTCTTATGTGATTCAAGATCTGGATAATTTGAAGACCGCATCAACTCTTCTTCTTCCTGAAAATGAATTTCAGTGTAACGAATAAGAAAATCCAATGTATCCATAAATACAGATTTTTCAGGATCTGCACAAACAACTTCGTATAAATCGTTGGCAGCCTTGAACATTTCTTTGTGTTGATGATCCATGTCCTCAATATGAACACAATAGTCATCTCGCCAGGCAAATACCGGTATATTGCTGTACTCAGGATGCAATATTAATTCTTTTCGCTTTTCATATGTTTCCAGAAACTTGATCCGAACAACCGGAACATCTGTCAACATACTGCTAGGAATAAAATAGATTTCGGTTTCTCCACTTGCTCTTGTATTGAACATGTCAGTTATATTGAACAGAATAGTTTCTTCACCAAAAAATTTGCCTTCGCCAAGTGTCTCAAAAACTTTGTCATCAATATATCGCATTACTTTTCCAGACTTAACAAGACTGATTCCGGGAGTGCTTCTTTTTGGAATAATTTCATTATCCGCATAACGATTGTAAACCATTTCATTGGCCAGATGATTTTGCATAGGATATGAGATCGCCTCGCTAAACAACCATGTTTTTTGGAGAAATTCTCGTTTTTCCTGTAATTGTTCTATACATGCATATAGGCCATTTTGTTTGACAAAATCAAGGTAGAGGTTTGATGGCAACCGCAGGGCCTGAACAAAACTTGTAGCGCGGTAAGTTTCATTTGATGGCGTACCGATTAGACCAGACATTTCACCAAGCAATGCACCTGCAGATAAAATGCTTGATGAGTGGGCATCAGCATAGATCATTTCAACATTGCCTGAGATAATCAAAAACAGTTCAGTATTAACAACCCCCCCTTTTATCAATATAGATTGTGGATTGAATGTGATAACATCATTATTGAGTAAAATATATATCTGATGAAAAGGGGCTTTAGGAAAGTAGCTTCGCAAATATTGATAGGCAGAGCGAAATGAATAATCCTGGATAGCAGGTATTAAAACATCAGTCATGCCAAAGGGAGCGCCCGAACCAATTGCTTTTTGACTGATTGTTAATTCATGTGCGGTGTGTGCCAGAATGAGTTTTTCCGACATATCTTTTTTAAAATCTTCGGCCCGACCATGTATCATGCCGCCACCAATATCCAGCTTTTTTATATTTACTGTTGTCAGATATTCTTTTTTAATGCTGTCAAAATATTCCTGTGAAATGCCAGCAGCATCGGGATTATCAGTAATCATGCCTTTAAGCACATCCAATGAAGCAATATCCGCAAAATGACCATAGCTCATATAACCATCCTCACATATCGCTCTAAATGTAAAGATACTGGTTTCAACCGGATGCGGAGAAAATACTGGTTTGACATTCAAGCCATTGACATTGTTCCATGTATCGAACTCCAGATCATGGACATCAAAATATGCATAGAATTGTTCTTCGTCCATAGATAACAATGCGCACATTTTTTTAATTACTGAATCCCTGACAAGCGGGGTTGCGTAATATTTAATTTTTTGGTCTGTGCGCATTAATGTGGGGATACCGCAAAAATGGTCATCATGAGAATGCGTGTGAAATATGCCCTCAATTTCATTGACACCAATACCCAATCTGTTCAAAAGATAAAGCATGTTGGGACCGGCATCAATTAAATAGATTCGGCCTTGAAACATAAGTATGCTGGACATCGTGGGACGATTGATATCCCAACCATCACCCTCTCCAGAATGAATGATCCCAAAATATTCCCGCTTGATATGATAATGCCCCAGTGGATAGGGGGATTCATAAGTGGCATGGGCCGGCATGTTTAAATCAATCGTGACATGTTCCCCATTATATGAAATTTCAAAGATATTGACCCGGACGCGTTTGATAAATACATTGTTTTTGATTTCTTCAGGTTCCTTTGCGACAATTTTACTATCAAGTAATTCTTCAGTGGGACGAATTTTGCCAAAAGCAAATTTCATTTTCACGCGCATCATATCATGTGCTTTTTTAGGAGAAATGCCCGCTTCAATTATTTCTTCTTTGGAAATAAGACCATAATTCCCCCTGTAGATATATTCCATTTGAGACTGCACCTGCGCTTTAGAGCCAATAATCATTGGTTTTTCACCGGTGTTATTGGGGTGTCCTGGAAGAATCATACCCTGTCTGTAAAGCATTTGTAGCACTGGAAATTCGGCAAGATTAGCAAATGCACCATTTTGAACCAAAACATCAGATAATAAAATCATATTTGGTCCTGTCTCATAAGAAACCCCTTCCTTTTCGGCTGTCACAATGAATCCTCTACGCATCAAATGCTTGACAATATCTGCCGGACATCCGCATAGGAGATAAATATCTGCTTCTGAGATTTCCACCCAGTAAACACCAGTCGTAACCTGGATTTTTTTTATCTTTGACATATTCCTTTCCCTATTAATAAAATGTATTTTTTATCAAATCAAGCTGTCCTGTCATTTATCAGGATCTCGTTAAAAGGGGAATCGCATATTTGTCCAATAAAGATTTTAACTGTAATCGCTTAATAGGTTTTACCATAATATCGACAATACCTGATATTTCGCAAGTGTGCCTGACTGAATCAGTAAGTAAACCTGTCATTGCAATAACAATGGTATTGTATATTTGCTGATGTTCTTCAAACATAAGTCTGATTGTTTTCAAGGTTGTCATTGCATTGATTTCAGGAGAATCAATATCAATAAAAATGATATCAATGGGTGAATCCTCTATTGTGTTTTGTACAGCTTCAATGGTTTGAACAACATTTGAGGCTTTTTCTATGGTGCAGTTATAATCCTGTAAAAGCTTTAACAGTAAAAGGCTGTCCATTTTTTTTGCCTCGGCAATCAATACCTTACGCTGATTCTTTTCAGTGCCAGACTGTTTTTTGGCAACCTTTGCCCCAATTGTGCGATCCAATTCATCATATATATGATTTACCTTGTATAAAAGTGCTTGAGAGGATGATGAGATATCTTTTATAATTGATTTCAAATTGTTTGATTCATAGTCATTGTGAGCAACTTGCTGTGCAGAATCTGTTATGTTTTGCAAAATTGGACGAATATCCTTTGTGAACAATGAAGTTACTACTTTTTTCAATCGTTTCATAGCTTTAAGCTCGGAAATGGTCTTCATTTGGAATTTATTCATCTGGCGATGGGCAAGGTGGACATTCAATCGCGCAAGCAACTCTTCTTTAAAAAAAGGTTTGCTGATATAGTCGGTTGCCCCCACTTTAAACAATTTCAAAATGACGTTCCGATCTTCATTGGCGCTTAGAAAAATAAATGGCAGGTTCGTATAGCCCAATTCTGATCTCACTTTACGACATAATATATCACCATCCATTCTTTTCATGTTGAGATCAGACATAATAAGATCTATTTGGTTACCTATATTTTTCAATAAGTTATAAGCAGTTTCTCCATCATCCGCTTCATAAATTGTAATCCCCAGCTCCCGAATGCTTGATACGATAAATTTTCGTGTGGCTTTGCTGTCATCAACAACCAATATACAAAGATTTTTAAAATGATCCTTTGGCTTCAGTATTTTATTGACAGCATATAACAATTCACCTTTTGAAAAAGGCTTGACTACAAAGTTCGAAGCGCCCAGATTAAAACCTTTATCTCGAACTCTTTGTGTGTCATTCGAAGTGACTAAGATTACTGGAACATCTGAATTGCTGGCAGATTCAAGCCTTAAAGAGAACTCTTGTTTATGCATCCATTCAAGTGTTTCAAATCCATTCAGAACAGGCATTTCGATGTCAAGTGTTACCAGGTCGATATTTTTGACAGTGCTGAGCTTATCCAGACCTTCTTTGCCATTTTTTGCCTCTATAATTTCATAACCTGCCGGTTCAAGTTCCTTTCGAATAATTTTTCGAATTAAGGTATCGTCATCTACTGTTAGTATTCTCATTGCTGTTTCCCTTTAAATGTCATCTTGATAAACGAATTATTTCTTTTTTGACATATTGGCATATCAGCTAATTCATTTCAAGTAAAAACTCAAAAAACAAATCAGGCAACAATATCCAACAATCGGGAACGTTTTTTTGCGGTATTGGCATTTTGTTGGCCGGAATCTGAAGGATCGTTGCTATCTGATGATGTACCATGTCTGCGGCGGCGACGTTTTTCTTTATCTTTTTTTTCTCTTTCAGCTTTTAACTTTGCAGTTTCAGTATCTTCAGATTCCTGGACAGTTTCTCTTTTTTCGGCATCATTTTTTTCCACCTTTGCGACAATAACATTTTGATTGGCATCCTGAACCATACTTTTGATATTCTGCATTTCTCGTGCAGCATCAGCTTGCATGACTGTATAATTAACACTTGCTATTCCTGACATAATATTTTCCTTTCAATTATTTTAAATTCTTTGAAATATTTATTAAACCTGCTTTTCAAAAACACGTAAACGAGCAGACCTTGCCATTGGATTCTGATTGATTTCATCCGCTGTCGCAGTTATTCCTTTTCTGTTAATACTGACACCTTCTGGCGTCTTTCCGCAAATACACTCGGGCAAATCCTTTGGGCACGAACAAGGGTTCTCCCATTTGCGCATACAATGCTTGATCAAGCGATCTTCCAAAGAATGAAATGAAATCATACACAATCTTCCACCAGGGTGCAAGCATGACAATACATTCTCTAAAAATACCGAAATGCTTTCCAATTCCGCATTTACTGCAATGCGAAGTGCCATAAATATGCGTGTGGCAGGATGAATATGCATGCGTCTTTGACTTTTAAAAGGGACAACCTCCTTGACAATATCACATAAATGCGTGGTTGTTTCAATGGGATTTATAGAACGTATTTGAACAATTTTTTTAGCAATTTGCCTGGAATATCGTTCCTCGCCATTAAGCCAAAACAAGTCTGACAGTGCCTTTTCAGATAAATTGGCAATTAGGTCTTTTGCCCTGGTTTTTGAATGCGGATTCATACGCATGTCCAGTGGTTCTGACTTCATAAAAGAAAAGCCACGTCCACTTTGCCGAATATGAAACAAAGATAAACCCAAATCTGCAATGATACCATCAACAGCATCAAGCCCAAGCCTGTCAAGGATGGTTCGCGCATTTTTGAAATTGTCATGAATTAATATGGTATTTTTATTTAATATCTTCCGCGCATGTTGTATGGCGTCGGTATCCTGATCGATAGCAATTAATTGTCCATCAGGTTTTATGGCCTGTTCTATGCGTGTTGAATGCCCTGCACCACCTAATGTACAATCGATAATAACTTTTCCTGGTTCACATTGCAGATATTTCATCACTTCATTTGGCATTACCGGTACGTGATGATATGTTTCAAAAACACGATCAGATTTCATTTAAAGTCGATATTTTTTTCAGATAAAAGATCATAAGGATTTAAAACCAATGATTTATTCTTTATGTCTAAGATTCTGGGTTGGACCATATGAATCATATCATTAAAAAATTGTCTGTCAAGTGCTGTAAGCGCAACTGTTTTTTCAATATATTTTTTAATCCCGGAATAATTCCATTGGGAGTTATCAAAAGACTGAATGGATGGATATATTGTCAAAAATAACTGCGCTTCATCATGCGCTTTTTGACGTTTATCCTGACAAACCAAAGCAATCATTCTGACAATTCTCATTGCCAGGTGATGCGCTGATGACAATCCCTTTTGTTGTAAAGATTGATTGGCCATTTCAATGGCCTGATCCCAGTTGTCAGTCATAAGCGCTATTTCTGAGAAGTTCAACTTTAAAATTATGTTATCAGGCGAAAGGGAGATTGCTTTTTGACAACATTCAATTGCTTTCTTTTTATGGCCCAGTAAAAAATGTGCAAACCCCAGACTATCAAAGGCAAAAGCGTCGTCAGGGACAAATTCAACCACTTTTTCAAAATGATGAACAGCCTGTTCTATTTTGCCTGAATCAATGCAGGCAAAGCCCATCCATTTATGGGTTTGTGCATCATGCGGATCGGTTTTGAGAGCTTTGGTATAAAATGTCATGGCATTATCATATTGGCCGGATTCTGCAAATGCAAATCCCAAATGTCTGAGGGTTTTGGGATCATTTGGTTTGTATTGAAGCGCTTTTCGAAATCTGGCAATGGCTTCACTGAGTTTTCCATCATGAAGTAAATTGATTGCCAGGTTATGGAGAATTAATGTATCGTTTGGTTTTAATACCAGCGCTTTTTTATAATACCTAACTGCTTTTTCATACAATCCAGATTCGCCCAGTTCATATGCCATTGTAAAGTAATAATGAAGATTGTTTTCAGGAACTTGTTTATCAGTATCAGTATCAGGAACTGTGCTTTGTGCAGGCAATCTTGTAATATTGGTATTGACTTTGGGTTGGATGGATTCTTTTTTCAATGGATGGGTATTGAAAAAATTATCAACAAACAATCCGATTGCGAATGAAATCAAACACATGACAAAAACACCCATAAAATAGACTGTCTTTGACTGTGGGATTTCATTATCTGCGGTGAATACGTCTATTTGATTCTCTGATTGTTGCATTTGAAATGTCCTTTATTATTATCCAAATATATGTCGTTTAAGAGCCCGACCAATAAATCTAAATTTTTCACCCAAAGGGAAACGTCCAAGATTTGTTTTTACAACGCCTTTTGTAAAACGACTTTTTTTGGTGTAATCAATATTGACATCCACAATAACCGGTTGACCAGTCTCGGATATTTGAAACGCTTTATCCAGTGCTGAATCAATTTCACGATTGGTATTGATTTCAACAAATGCCGCACCAGTTCCTTTTGCAATGCCTTCAACCTGAATATCACCGAGAACAGTACAGGTTTTCCGATTCAAGGGGATGCTCTGAAATTGACTGATTTGACCGAGTTCACCATCATGAAATACAAAAAAGATAACGCCCAGATGATGAATTGATGCTGTCATAATTTCCATGCACGTCATCAGAAAGGCACCATCGCCCACAATGCCAATCACCTGGCTTTTTGGATGACATAATTTTGTGGCGATTGCAGCCGGAATACAATACCCCATGCAATTGAAATCTGATGGGGATATAAAATGACGTGCTTGTTCAATGGGAAAGAGCTCCATTGTTAAAAAGGTGTGATTACCATCATCAACAGCGACATATGCTGTTTTGGATAATCTTTTAGTCAGCGATTTAAAAAAAAGATATGGAGATACCAGATTCTTTTCAGGCAATTTGGCCCATTCCTTTTGATAGGCATCTTTGTCCAAAGCAATTTGATCGCGAATCTGTTTATTGTTGTTAGAGATTTCCTGATGCCCCAATTCTTTCAGTAAAGCTTCAAAAACATCTTTTGTATCACCCTGAATGGTTATTTTTGATGTATAATTACGATCAAAAACTTCTCCATTGATATCCACATGAATTAAGTTTTCAGGCACAGGTAAGCCATAGCTTGCAGTGGCCAGTTCGCTGAATCTTGCGCCAGCCGCCAGCAGACAGTCACAATTGGCAAATGCATTTTGAGCAGCCGGAACTGCCGATTGCCCAAATCCCATGCCTGTATGCAATGGATGTGAAGCGGGGAAAGAACTTAGCCCCTGTAAAGTTGTGGATACAGGCATATTCAATCGTTCGGCAAGTTGAATGGATTGATCGACACAGTGCACAGCGCCCCATCCCAGATACAGGCCGGGATTTTTTGCCTGTTTGAGCATGGTCACTGCCTGTTTAATTTGAATGTAATCCAGCGGTCGTTTATGCGTACGCGGTTTATATTCGGGCATGTCATCAACTGAATCCTGAAACAACAGCAAATTTGATGGAATTTCCACAAAAACAGGTCCTGGTGTACCGGAAATGGCGATTTCATAGGCTTCGTAAATGACATTGATAATATCCCGATGATGTTGCGCCAGAAATACTTGTTTAACAACGCCACCGACCAGTTTGTTATGATCCACCTGGTGCAATTGATACGCTCTGCCCGAATCGCGTCGAACACCGCCTGTGATAACAAGCATGGGAATACCATCCAAAAAGGCCTCACCAATGCCACTCATGGCATGGGTCACACCGGCAGCAGGAACAACAACCAGTGTACCTATGTGGTCTGAGGTCCGACTGACTGCATCGGCCATAAAAGCCGCCCCACATTCATGTGTGACAAGAATGGGCGTTATCTGGTCGGATGAATTGAGCGCATCATACAATTCTGTATTATGCACACCTGGTATTCCAAAGGTATACCGGACACCGATTTGCTCTAATGCAAACAATGCCAGTTCAGCACCTGTTTTTTTCATGTAATGATCCTTAATTGTTTAGTAATTCTCTGAAAATAATTTCCCCATTTCATATATTGAATTCCTATTTTTGAACCTGGATTACGCTGAAGAAGATGAATAAGATGAATTAAAAGTGTTTGATTTCATCTTATTCATCTTCTTCAGCGTAATCCAGGTTCAAAATGAATAGAATTGACTCTTTCAGAAATGAGGAACTTATTTTCAGAGCATTCCTTCACTTTGGTAAATCATTGTTTTCCAAGCATTCCATTGGCAATTTTATCCAGTCAACAACAAATATAAAATCAAAATAAACGTTTGTATGGCAGCCAGAATCACCCATGAGCCAAACAGAGGAGAATTAACTTCCTCAACCCACATGTATGGGTATTCATCTTCTTCAGGCAAATGCTCATCATATTCGATCTTGGGCCACAGGACTTCGTAAATATCCATGGTGCGCCTGCGCCCTCTTAATTTGACTTTTTTGAAAAATTCACAGGTAAAGCCCTTGACATCTTTAATGGCTTCATAGACCTTTCCAGAAATAAAAATTTCTTCCCTGTCCAGTTGATGTTGCAATATGGCAGCCTGACGCACAGCATCGCCATACATTTGTTCACCATCCATCATGACCTGTCCCATAGTCACCCCAATTTTTACTCTGATGGGACGCGTTTTAAATTCTACACGCTTGGAACAATTGTATTCATTAATTTCAATTTGAAGATCCAATGCGCATCGGCAGGCTGCAATGGGATCTTCAAACGTGCCCAGTACAGTGTTGCCGCTGCTCCGAACAATTTGCCCGCCATGACGTTCAATGGATGGAAATAGAATATCGTTGTGTTTTTGCAGAAGAAATCGTTCTCGGTTGAGGGCCTCACTGGTAATATCTGTTATTGTTGATGTCAATATCACCACTGTTTTTGTATTGAAATGTTCGTACAACATTTCTGTCAGTTGATGCCATTGACGAAGATACGTTTCAATATTGGCAAGGGTAATTTCCTCTGCCGATTGATCCATTGCCAGCGGATTGCGACGTCGTTCTGTTTGAGTCTGGCCGGTCTGTTTGTATGGTGCTGTTTTTTGGGGTTCTGCGGTTTGATCTGTATCAGTTAATACTTTTTGTGACCCAGGTTGCGGACGAACTGTTTGCCCAAATTCCTGGTCAATGGAATCCAACAAAGATGTCATGTCATTTTTTATATCACCAGCCAGCTGTTGCGTATTCTTGGATTCTGATTGTTTTGTTTTTGAAGGTGTTTCAGCCATAAGATGCTACCATTTACGCATTTTTTATAAATTAATGAAAGCGGCATCAATAGAAATGCCAAAGTCAACTCAAAATTTTAAGCTTATCATAGTCTGATTCATTCGTCATCTTTAATCTGAATTTTTAACAACTGTTGTGTTTGACAGACAGCCAATTGATTCAATTTCAACGTCAATTGTATCCCCATCTTTCAAATAATATGGCGGTTTGCGAAACGCACCCACGCCTTCAGGTGTTCCTGTTAAAATGACATCACCTGGATACAAGGTAAAATGATAAGAAAGAAATGATACCAACTCAAATACAGAAAAAATCATTTTATCTGTATTTGAGTTTTGCATGATTTTTCCATTGACCCTGCACTGAATATCTAATGAATTCGGCGATTCAAGTTCGTCTTTAAGAACTACCCAGGGGCCCAATGGGCAAAAAGTATCCAGTGATTTACCCCGCACCCATTGGCCATCACCAAATTGAAGGTCTCTTGCACTGACATCATTTGCACAGGTATATCCCCAAATATAATCATGTGCCTTTTCAACTGAACACTTGTTCACTCTTTTCCCAATAATTACAGCCAGTTCAGCTTCATAATCCACCTGTTTCGTGATTGATGTTTCCCAGCAAATGCATTGTTTGTGAGCAGTTAAGCTACTGGAAAATTTGGTAAATACCAGTGGGGTTTTGGGAATTTCTACATTGCCTTCGGATGCATGATCCATATAGTTCAAGCCGAGGGCAATTATTTTTGAGGGGTTAAGAATCGGCGGAAAAAATGTTGCCGATTGAATTGGGATTGAAAGATTCTCAACTTTATCAGGAAAATGCTCCTTTTGGATTAATTCTATCATATAGCCATCATGGTTTAATGGCAGTAATTTTTCTCCGACCACCTCGGCGACATATAACCGGTTTTGATGATAAATTTGTGCAAGCTTCATTGTAAATCACCTTCTTCAAGGGCCAGAGGAGCCATGTCATAGGTATGAAGGATTGCTTTAATTGTGCCATTCTTATACAATTTCATATAAGCAGCATTAAACTCTTTTACAGTTTGTTCATCAGTCGTCTTTTTAGAAAAACCAATATGATACAATGTTTTTTTATAAGCGCCTGCATATCGAATGCCTTTCAATTTATGCGTTTTAACAATCATCCATCCCACATCTCTGTTTGAAAAGGCAGCATCATTCCGACCATGATGTAATTTTTTAAATGCCACTGTATCATCAGGTCGCATATCAATGTTAATTTCTGGCACTTTTTCCTGAATCAATTCCAACAGTCTGGATGTATTGGATGGGCCATACACGCCAATCATATATCCTTTAAGCTGGGAAACATCTGTAAAGTTCAATGTATCACTTTCTCGAACAAAAACGCCATATTCAGCTTGAAAAAGTGGCACTGAAAAATAAAGCCAATCCTTACGATCCTCAGTTTTTGCCAAAACAAACAATCCATTTGCCTTGCCATTACGTACATTGTACTGTGCTCTTGTCCATGACTGCAATCTCAATTCACATTTTGTTTTCATTTCTGCGCACACCTGTTTGATAATTGATGCCGCAGGGCCAGTAACCTGTCCATTTTCAAGGTATGAATATGGTGCAAAGTCCTGGGTGTCCAAAACCAATTCTTTTGAATGACATTGGAGAGCAATTATGAACATGCCCAACAGACAAATGGTTAAGACCTTAAGTTTCATAATTTTCCTTTCTTTAGGAGATTTTCGGAAAAGAAAAAATCTTTTCCCAGAAATGACTTTCATCGTATTAAAAAATGCTTGAAAAATAAGTTCCCCACTTCAAAAAAATGTTCGTATTGCAGATTTTACACTGTAGAGACGTAGCATGCTACGTCTCTACACGAACATATTTTTTTGTACGATCAAGAAAAATGATCGTATGATTTTCAGAGCATCCCTGAAATTAGGTTAAACTATGGCAGCAAATCTGCCTCAACCCAAATATATTCATCACCAAATACTTTAAAAAATCGTTCACTGCTATCATACAATTTTTTCAATTGTCGTTGTGAATTACATAGATATTTCTGTAATGCACCAATATCTATTCCTGATGGAATCATTCCGGCATCAATGTTTACATACGAGATTTTCAGCAATGGATGATTTTTTCGAAGGGCAATACCATATTGTTGTTTGTAAAGTTCTTCAAAGCTTGAATTTTTAATTTGCGGATCAATGTATTCTTCATCTGATTCACCAATAATTGCAAGCATGAAATCTCGCCAGATGCGTTTGATATTACCAGGATGCAACTGGCAATGATACTTTTCTTTAAATATGGTGAGTGGCTGAAGTAATCTTTCCAGTTCTTTTCTTTGAAAGATTACCATTTTGGTCATTTGATCTGGATCATCTTTAAAATCCTGCCCAGGTCGTCTAAGCATGACATAGGCACGTGTAAAAAATTGTGCATCTGCCTTGAGGTATTTACTTAATTCTTGGGTACCTAACTTATCAATAGCTTCTTTTCTGACTTCAGGCTTACTCAGATTGTTCATTATATCAGTCCCGAGAATTTGCTGAACTTTATGCTGAACATTCGTGTCATTAATGCGGCTGAGAAGGTCTTCACCAATACGTTTCACCAAACTTTTAACCACGCCAGGCATCAATTGCGGACGATATGAAACACTCGTTTCCTGGGGCATCTCCGATTTTTTTACCTCCTGCTTTTTAGCCAAAGCAGGTATTCGCCCTGTTCTAAAAATTTCAAGCATGGATTTAACTTCAAATAATTGATTGGCTAATTTATCAATTTGTTTGGAGATGGTTCGTTCATAATCATGATCTGTGCTGACACATCGAAGTGTCCAACGCCGGTCACCACAAGGACAACAGGATAAATCATTTTGGCAGCAATCGAGTGCACCTGCACTGTCAATCAGTTTTTCAAGATCTTCTTTTATTTCAATCGCTTTTTCAACCGGTAAGATACGATCGTTTTCCATTTTGGCAACTTCTTCCCACCAAATCTGTGCGGTTTCATTGATAATGGTGCGCGTTTGCTTACAGAACAGTTTTCTCGCCGCAATGCGCCCCATATTCTGTGTTTCGCTGGTAATTAATATAGCGCTGTATGAAATGTCATTATCGACCAACAGTCGTGCAATGTCCTTTTCTTTGAAACGATCCTGTCCTCGGCTGTGATTACCCGCATCACCAATATGAATGATCAGTTTTCTGGAGCCCTGTTTCCAGTTCATTCCTCGAACACAATGAACGATACCCTGGAAAACAGCCTCAGGATAGTAAGCCGGATCATTTGGGCGTTCAAAATTTCTGCGAACCGATATATTTTCAAGTCTTGTTTTCATCAGACCGACTTGCGTTGTAAGGTCTTCAACCACTTCATATTGATAAGGAAGCTCATCCGCATAATCCCGATAAATAGCCGTGCCAAATCGAAGTTCTCCGATTTCTTTTAATTTATCTTTTTTAAGTCGGAATTTATCCATGATGTTTTTCGCAATTTTTCCGGCCAAAACCAGATAGGGTTCCATACTTTTAGTAGCATCAATGAGAAAAACAACATCACGCACTTCAGATACCTTACTCTGCTTTTCAATATGTTGTGTGATTCTTGAAATATCAGGTGTTGCACCCGGAACACCAATAAGAAAAGGTTGCCCGGGATCGCTTCCCTGCTCAAGAATGGCATATCGAAATGCTTCCGGCGGCCAGGGAGAACGATCAATCCTGGTTTCAATATCCGGGCTGATTACAAGCAATTCTTTATCTTTTTGATCCTTACATGCAGGCACATTGTCACAGGTGGGAACTTTATCGTCAGTTGGATGTTTTTGGTAATATGACATCATATCTTCTTTATCGGAAAAGTAGTAAATCGGATGTTTTCGATCCTTGCTTGGTTGAAAAGCTTCACGCGTATCCCAGGTAAAAACTCTTTCTGCAGGTACCCAACCCAGAATCGTATTCTCGACCGAACCAATGGCATTTTCTTCAAAAGGATAGAAAAATGGTTTTTTTCCTAAAAGCACATAGGTAGGGTTTCTCTCTGATGGATAATATAAATAAATATTGGCAAATTCCAAAATTTTTAACTGCTTTCCAGTGGGTGTCGCTTTTTGATGTGGTGCATTCAATGGATTGACAATATTGATACTTCCTTGAATACGCTTGAGTTTGTTAATCAATACCGCTTTATGCGTAATTGAATGCTTTGTTTTTATTGCATGGGGTAGAATAATAAATTGTTCAATACGTCCCCAACCTTTTATTTCAGGTGCTGCATCATTTTCTACAAAAATGTAGCGTCCTTTTTTTTGCATGACTTCAAATTTATCCAAAAACAGTGCTGTATAAGTTACCCGACTGGTTTCATCAGCCTGTTGATACAGGCGAAGCCCTTCACGTGCAGCAAATACAACCCAGGGATTCATCATCATACCTTCAAATTTTTCTTTGTCCCATATCTCTGAAGGCCGCTTATATAAATATGGATCGGGCGCATTCATCCGGGCCAGAATGGGTGTTGAAAAGATCAAAACTGCCAACACGATACATAATTGTTTGATTAATCGTTTCGTCACGATACCTCCTTAAAATTATTATATTTATATATTAATAAGGATTCAATTTATCCTTATTCAATAACTCGGCTTTGCGTTTGTCCAATTCCCGGGCAAGGGGATCAGCACGTTCTTTAGGAATGCTCGGAAAATAAGTTCCCCATTTAAAAATGCTTGACTGTTCAACAATTTAAAATCAAGCATATGCGTACCAAACTTTTTGTTTTTGAACCAGGATTACACTGAAGAAGATGAATAAGATGAAATAAAACACTTTTAATTCATCTTATTCATCTTCTTCAGTGTAATCCTGGTTCAAAAACAAAATGAACAATTAATAAATGAGGAACTTATTTTCAGAGATTTCCTTATTGTTTTATAATAAGTATCAATTATACATTAACAATCACTGAATGTCGAATGAAAGTTCACAAAAATCTATCCTTTGTTGTGTAAGATTGCTTTCAGCTTATTAACAATATCTTTTTGTTGATTGCAACGATAAAATTCGCCTTTGAGTAAATCAGTCAGGTTTTTTAAGGAATTGCCACCATAATCTCCAACTACAATGCAATGAAATCGTTTATCTTCTCTTTTAAGTTTGTTGGTATCCAGCTCCAATTTTTCAAGATTGATCGGGGTGATAACATCAGCACGTTTAGCAGAAACAATATATATCACATGTTTGGGGCCATCAATCGCTTCAAAAGATGAAAAAGCCTTTTTTAATTGATCTTTCAAAGAGCTTGGGGCCATTATTTTTGGATGTTCGGACTGAATATCATCAACATTGCTCAGGTGTTTCAGATGGCCCTCAAAGGCAGATGCAATTGTTAAATATTTACTGATTGTTTGATCCTGATCCCATCGAATACGAGTTAAATAACTCAATACGGCCTCACGACTTTTTGTAAATGAAGTATATCGGCGATCGTCATCAGTGGCATCTATGATAATTAACGATTGCTGCGGAACAAAAATATTCCAGTCGCTTGTCAATGGCGAACCCGGGCTGGCTTTTGTTTGTGTCAAAGATTGAGGTTCCAAGCTCTTTGTTGGGGGTTTAAACTCTGACCCCAAAAAATACAGGTGAATTACCGGATGCCAATAGCCAAAATAATCCCGCTGTTTTTTTCCGGCATGAATCCATGTAGGATTTGCATTTTGAATAAAAAAATGACTGGCTTTCAATGGAATAAACTTGGGAGAATTGGCCGGCGGCTGAATGAAAAGTAAATCATCAGGTCGGTCGGCAGTTCCATGCACGTTAATATACATGGATACCCGCTGATGCGGTTTGCCATATAAATGCACAAACACCTCTTTCTGAATATGCGGATAATAACCGGTAACCTCATATGACTGATATTCATCTGTACCAAATAGTTTATTGATATTGAATTTGTATAATTCTCCCACCCATGATTGATTGCCGCGTTTGGTCCATTGCGTTGATTGGACTTTTCCTGATGCCTGATAAGCCGCAATAATGCGCACAGGTGATTGATTAATTGTTTGGGATGTCTGTTTTTCTGGGATGTCTACCTCGGAATATGCGTGATATTCTCCTGATAGCACGATCGCAATAAAACAAATCATCAACCGGATAATGATCACAGGGAATTCATTTTGCATTTTTAAACACATATTATCCCCGATGTTATAAATCTGTCAGATCAATATCATGCGAAATGTCTTCATCGCCAGCCTCAATATCATACAACTCAAAGGCCTGGTTGGGATGTCGTCGTATATTTGAAATATAGAGGCTTTTAACCTGATGAGCAAATAGATATCGGCTTAATGGATTGACCATCACATGCTCGATTACATTGGCAATCCCCCGCGCACCATGAACATCTTTTCGTAAAACCGATTCATGAATAGTTTCATTTACTTGCTTTGAACAGGTTATCGTAATTCCAGCACGTTGTGAAATACCTGTTATCACATCCAGTAGCATTTTTTCAATAATTTCCGGAATTACCGGTCCGCGGATGAAATCAAAAACAAAAATGTTATCTCCAAGACAATTAAACAATTTTGGACGCTTTAGCCTGACTTTAAAATGATCCGCGACAGTCATGTGGATGAGTTGTTTCACAATTTCGTATTTGGGCATAAAACCAGTTTCAGTAAAATCATATTTTTTATCGCCAATTTTGCCTTGCGCTGAACCGATACTGCTGGTGAACACAATGATTGTTTCTGAAAAAAATATCGTATTGCCATTGGGGCCAATCATGTAGCCCTCAGTAAGAATTTTGGGGAGCCGGTCAAGAACAGAAGGATGTGCGTTTTCAATATTTTCGAATACGATCATTGAGGCAGGATATTGGCTGACCTGTCTGACCAGGCAACCATCAATTGCATCTCGATCATTTAGACCGGACATACCAAATATTTTTGATTCAGCTATAGATTCAGAGTATTCATTCATGTCCAGGCAAAAAAATTGGGATTGATCCCCGAAAAAAATGTCTGCAATACATCGGGTCATTTCAGTTTTTCCCACACCAGTCGGTCCGGCAAAAAGCAATACAGCTCTTGGTGCATTGCTTAAAGATTCACCAGCAACACCTGACAGGCCCATAGCGGATCGTTTTAATGTATCCAAAAGTGCATAAACAATTTCATCCTGTCCTTTAATTCGGTCTTTAAGGGTTTTTTCAGCCTGTTCAAATGTATGAGAATCAATATTTTCCCATGATTGACTTTGAAAGCCGAATTTGTATCGCCGAACCAGTTGATGATACAGGTCAATACCAATTTGATGGTTTTTGGAAATATCTTGCAATGTTTTCAACTCTCTTAGCATCAATCCCTGTGTATGCCGTGCAAACATTTTAATGCAATTATTTTTATTTGATATTGTTTCTGATGCGAAAAAACTGTCATAAATCAGTGAAAGATATATTTGACGATCCCTTTCTGATGGCAGGCCGATATCTATGGTATGCACTGTGGCATAGTTTTGATACAACCATGATGGGATTGCTTTCGGCTGGTCAAACAGGCAGACAATCATATTGTGCGGATGCCCCTTGCCTGAAATTTGCATCAACGCGCTTTTTAAAATTTGTCTCATTTCCAGAGATTCATCAGTAATAAAGCGTAAAATCAAAACGCAGGGATGTGTTTCCTGATTCATAAATTGATTGACATTCTGAACTGTATTGTTGCAAGGGGTGAATAATTTCTCATGTGAGGAATCCGGCATGACAAAGCCATCAAATTCATCACAAAAGGCAACCATCCGATAATCATGATCAACAAAAAACTGTAATAAAAATTGGTTCATATCCAGATTCATTACTGAATTATTTTTTTCATACAAAACAGTATCGTTAATATTACCTGAAAGAACAAAAATGCGTTTTATTTTCAAAAAATGTAAAAGAGATGCAATCCAGATGGACTGTTGTGTCAATATTTGATTTTTCATGGTATTTTTTCCGAATTTATTTGGGTTGACTGAGCCTTTCATATATCTGAATGTATTCTTCAGTAATTTTATGATTGGGGTCAAAATAAATCATGGGTTTTGCATAATCATGAGATTCCCTGATTCGAATCGAATACGATATGTATGGTTTAATGACCGGAAGGCCTTCATCAATAAGTTTTTGAACAATTTCCTTTGGCAATCGGGCCCGAGCCTGAAATTGATTGACAATAATGCCCTCGATTTCTAATGATGAATTGTGATCAAAACGAATCTCAGCCACACTGTTTAGCAAACGATACAGTGCATTTCGAGAAAAATGATCACAATCAAATGGAATCAGACAGGTATCCGAGGCAATCAGTGCTGAACGACTATAAAAATTGAGTGCCGGTGGTGTATCAATAAATACAAAATCATATTCTGAAATCATGTCTAAAGATTGTTTCAATTTAAACATTTTATATCGTGCTTCCAATTTACTCTGCAAGTCATCCAGATCCGGATGAGATGGCATAATATAAAGGTTTTCAAATGGTGTGGGATGGATATATTTAGGCAGATCGTCAGGGTCACTTCCAAAAAGATTGAATGATAACATATTGTTGAAATAGTCCAGGGATGTTTGTTCAATGGAAAAAGATTTTTCCCCCAACAAATATTGGCTAGAATTACTTTGCGGGTCTAAATCAACAACCAATGTTTTTTTGCCAAGTGCAGCATAAATCGCAGCCAGATTGCAGGTGATTGTGGTTTTACCCACCCCCCCCTTTTGATTGAATATCACGCGTCGCATTTCGGTTTCTCCTTATAGATTGTGATAAATCTGAATATTTTATTAGAAATTATAATGTCTGTCGCCATGTGTCAATTGTTTTCATAAAAATCATTTTTATGAATAAAAAAATATCGTTTACAAATGCGTTGCAATAAGGTAAAATTTAGGAATAATCAATTAAGGAATGCTTTTAAATTATCAAACTCATTTTATCTTGTTATCTTGATCGCACAAAAACGTTTTGATGTGAACAAAAACCCTAATACGAACAGTTCTCAATTTGCATTTCTCTATTTAAAAAATGATCAAAGAAAAAGATTGGACCATACAAAAGCTTCGCCTAAAGTTGTGTGCCATAAAAGAACCTTTGAAAATAAAAAAGGCGGTTACAATCATTTCGCATTGAAAATTTATGAAGTTTTTTAGAGGGTTTTTAATTTTAACAATGATTTCGTCATTCAGACGACCGAATCGAAAAAAAGGAGATTAGAATGAAAAAAGGACTAAAATTAATACAAAACACCAGTCGTATTGTTTTGTTAATATCAGGCCTTATTATCTGCCTGACCGGATGCGGTGAGCAAGGCCCCAGTGTTTCGATAACCGCTTCACCAGAAACCATAAATTTTGATGAATCAACCATTCTGACATGGTCCTCCCATGATGCAGATTCTGTGTCAATCAATAATGGTGTGGGTACTGTTGAAAAAAGGGGGACAACTGTTGTCAAACCATATCGAACAACCACATATACCATTTGCGGGGTAAATGCGGATGGACAGGCTGAAAGCAGCGTGACAGTCAAAATTAATTATTCAGGTCCAGAACCAATTCTCAATGTGTCAGCCTATCCCACATCAATTTTCCCTGGGGAATCATCCATGTTGACCTGGAGTACAACCAATGCGTACTCAGTATCTGTGGATAATGGTATTGGATTCGTGCCCCTGAATGGTTCCATGAAAGTCAGCCCAACTGTTACAACGACTTACACATTTAGCGCTTTTGGGCAAGGGGGTGAAAAGACGTTTCGCATTACAATTGATGTCATGTCCCCGACACCAACTGCAACGATTACAGCCAATCCAGTCCAAATCAAACTGGGTGAAGAATCTGTTCTAGAATGGACCTATACAAATGCAGAGACTGTAACAATTGAACCGGGCAATATCGATGCCACATCAAGCAAATCACAAGCAGTCTCGCCAACCAAAACAACGACGTATACTATTACAGCAGTTGGTTCTGATGGAAGAACTGCAACAGACCATGCAACAGTTTTTGTTGATGAGCCAGTCATTTATGTTGAAATACATGCAACCCCCATAAATATTCATTCAGGTGAATGTTCAGAGCTTTCCTGGACAACACACAATGCGACACGTGTATGGATAGAACCAGGCGAGGGAGATGTCGAACTGACAGGAACACTTTCTGTCTGTCCGCAACAAAACACAAAATATGTAATTTATGCCTCTAATGGTAATACAACTGTCACTGACAGTGTGACAATAAATGTTGCAATTCCTGATCCGCCAACAGTCTCTATCTCTGCCCATCCTTCCAGGATAATGCCAAATGAAACATCGCTTTTAACATGGCAATCCCAAAATGCAACAACTGTTGAAATTGATCAAGAGATTGGTACTGTTGCTCTCAGTGGATCAAAAGAGGTTTCGCCCCAAGACACAACGACTTACACAATTAAAGCGACAGGACCCGGTGGAACTGCATATTCAAGCGTAACAATCACAGTGTATTTTGAAGATAAACTTCGATTGGGTAATCAGCATTTTTCCATTGAAAAGGCAGCACAGGTTGATCCACTGGCGCCCTATCGGTTGAATACAGATTTGTCTAAAGATACAGATCGTTTGATTCTTGAAAAAATGGATTGGTCTTCAAAGATACCAGATGTCAAAGATCAACAAACAACAGGTTCCGATAATGCATGGGCATTGGCATACTACTTGAGAAGTTTCCAGGAAAATCTTTCAATGCAACATGCTTCGAATGCACAGGTCTTTAGTCCAATGTTTACTTATGTGCATCAATGTAAAAATGAAACGCAACCATGGAATTTAATCAAAACCTGGAAAATGATGCATCGTTATGGCTGCACATTATGGACATCGTTGCCATTTGAAGATTTGGATGGTTTTATGGATGAAAACGAGATTGCAGCATATAACAACTACCAGATAGCTGATAGTGTTATCTCAGATGCGATGCGTTATCGTATGGGTACGCCAGTTGTGCTGAATGATCTTGCTCAGATTCGTATGATGTTGACGCAAAGTCCGGTGGTTTTGGCAATCAATCATTTTGATCCATATTTGCCTGTAGTGTCGGTATCTGATGATCAAAATTACCTCAGATATTCTGATCGATCTGATGTGGGGCATACTGTGTTGTGCATAGGTTATGATAACAAACACTTAGATACTGGGGCTCTAAAAATAATCAATAGTTGGGGCAAAGAGTGGGCAGATGATGGTGTATCCTGGATTAAATATGATGATGTCAATAATATTGTGGTTTCAGCGCTGACATTTCATGCATTATCCGGCAAATCAACTGAAGGCTCATATGAACCTGATAAGCCCGAGCAGCCTCAAGATGTACAGGCCACTCTTGACAAGGGGCCATATGTTGACATTCAATGGACACATGTTAATAATGCGCGATATTATCAAATATATCGTGCACCAGAAGCCAGTCTGTCAACCTTACATGAAGTCTATGACTATGAATTCATTGGTACGACAATGCATTCACCATATCGTGATTTTCCAGCTGCGGGAGATGCCTATCTGTATGCAATTGTTGCTGTCAATGAATTTGGTTCATCCGAACATTTAAATCATCAAAATGAAAATAAACCCCATATCGCAAAAGGAGTTGCCAGTGGAAAATCACTAAAAACACCTGCATTTTCATTTGAATCCGATCCTTCAGCCGGAAAAAGCGAATTTTGTATTTCAGGCCTTGATTCAGATACAAGCCGATTACAGGTATTTGTGGCTCAAAATGAATATGGGCCATGGCAATCCTTTGGATGGATTCAACCGGTAGATCGTTTTGTTATTGACTGGTATAAAGACAATACCTGGACAGGCTATCAACCTTATGTGCGCGTGGTGGCAGAAAATCAATTACTGGGGTTCAGTATGGCATCTCGTGCTGTCCGGGTGTCATCACCTGTTGTCCCGCAAAATCAAGTGGCCACAATTAATAGTCTTAACGCTCAACCCTCTGATTTGAAAACCATCCAACTGTCATGGTCATTGGCAGGAGATAAGGTCGATTTCTTGGAGATATGGCGAACCTATGATATTCAAGCATCTTCTCCCACATGGATTAAACTGGATACTGTTTCATCCGCACTCAATTCATATCATGATGGAACAGCAGTTTCAGGTATTAATTATCAGTATGCTGCCCATTGTGTGCATGAGGGTATCGCTGGAATCGCCACAAAAAGTAATATCACGCAGTTACCATTGAATCAACCCAACTTAAGAATCGTTCATGTGGAATATGATACTGGTGCTTTGATGGAACCTTTTGAAATGGAATTGACTATTGAAAATAATGGTAATACATCCATTCAGGATTACAGTTTTAAAGTTATTGCATATAATTGGGCGACAAGCAGTAATCAGGCGGTTTGCCTGGAAGAAAGCATCAGTAGTTATCCAGAATTGAAAACCCCATTGGATCCTGGCAGTCAACACATTTTTTCAATTACGTTTGATTTACCCGAACAATTGAATTCAGGCGTGTTGTTCTCCTGGTTCATTTTGATTGACTCTAAGCATGAAGTAGACGAAGCCTATGAAAGTGATAACGTTTACTGGGCTCAAAAAATGTGCTGGATGGAAATGGAACATTGATACAAATGGGAGAAAAGGTGGACATTCATCACTTTTTCTCCCCAATTTTTTAGGAGATGCAAAATATGTCAAATACAACAATTGAAACAATCGATCAATTGATTACACAGTGGCAAACAGATTCAAACAATATCAAAAGAGATTTTCTATTTTTAAAAAACAATTTAGACAAGAAATCCAGTATTAAATTGGAATTTGTTGCAAGACCCGGTGTTTCATATTCTCTAAGAGCTGCGCATACAGCGCAAAAAAAACGATCATTGTTTGTAATGGTGGATATTATTGACGATGATCCGGAAAACAGATGGCTTTCTGTCTGTTTTTATGGTGAAATGATTACTGATCCCGATGAAAAAGGAGATTTGATTCCCCAAGGTTTGCTGGGTGAAGATGGGTACTGTTTTGATCACGAAGAAGGCAATGATGCAGACATTGCTTATATTCAAGCGCGAATTGATGAGGCCTATTCTGCTGCAGGAAAAGAATGATCCCACATTTGGATCGCCCAAAGAAAGGAAAAAAGGTATTTTTTATGAAAAAAAGTTTGCTCTGTCTATTGATGATGAGCATTTTTGTGTTTGCGAACATTGCCACAGGTGGCGATACGCCCGCAAAACAGAAAAAAGAATTAAAAACTGAAAAAGAAAAAATCAGTTATTCATTGGGTGTTGAAATTGGACGCTCTTTTAAAGAACTGAAAGAAGAAATTGACATGGTTACTTTATGGAAAGGCTTTTCCGATAGTATAGATGGTCGAGAGTTACTGATGACCGATCAAGAAAGTCGGACAGTAAAACAAGCCTTTTTATCTCGAATTCAAAAACAAAGAAAGGCAAAACACGAAAATATGGCAGATGATAACAAAAAAGAAGGCATGACCTTTTTATTGGAAAACAAAACAAAAGCCGGTGTAATCACCACAAAAAGTGGCTTACAGTATATTGTGATGCGCAAAGGTGATGGCGATAAACCCAAAGAAACAGATCAAGTGAAAGTACATTATCGCGGCACCTTACTTAATGGTGAGGAATTTGATAGTTCCTATAAACGTGGCAATCCTGCAACTTTTAGACTTAATGCTGTTATCAAAGGATGGCAGGAAGGATTGCAGTTGATGTCACCAGGAAGTAAGTACAAATTTTTTATTCCTTCAGATCTAGGATATGGAGAGCGCGGTGCTGGAAATATGATTGGACCCAATGCAACGCTTATATTTGAAGTAGAATTATTGGATATTGTTAAGTAATCTTATAATATATTGATATTTTTTATGTATTCCATTAAATTTGTTTTAGGGGGCTGCCGAAGTGGAAAAAGCAAATATGCACTGAGTTATGCCAATTCCCACTGGCAAGCCCCAAAAGGTTTCATTGCTACCAGTGAACCCCTTGATCATGAAATGCAGGCCCGAATTGCCAACCATCAAAAAGAACGTGGGCGGGACTGGCATACCATTGAATGTCCCATCAATATTTGTAATACAATTCAACATGTCTCCCATCAATATAGCGGCATGCTTCTGGATTGCATTACCCTATGGATCAGCAATCTCATGTGCCAGGACATGGATGATGCCTTCATAAAAAATCAGATTGCTCAATTTCTTGATGCCTTGACCAACATACAATGTCCGATTGTAATTGTATCCAATGAAGTAGGATTGGGGATTGTTCCGGATAATGCGATGGCACGATTATATCGTGATCTGGTAGGATATGCCAATCAACAGATTGCAGATATTGCTGAGCAGGTTGTGTTTATGGTGGCTGGTATACCGATGACTGTCAAGGGTTGAGGCATGGCTGAAAATTAATGAACGCAATGGGCATTACGCCCATTGCGTTCAATCAATGATTTTACTATTTGAATAGTGGAAACTCACGGTGTACAAAGTTGTCGAAGTATTTTAGCGACATGTCAAAGAAGTGCTTATGATAGAAGCTGGTATAATGAGGTGCTGTAAATTGTTTGAACTGGGGGTCACTTGCTCCG
>Ga0272440_1000765_pt1 | contig 27060 bp, 4 predicted proteins | sample SSMMMBAug17_FD_192440 | JGI IMG/M metagenome (GOLD analysis project Ga0272440, IMG submission 192440) | Marine sediment archaeal communities from Little Sippewissett salt marsh, Falmouth, MA, United States - SSM-MMB-Aug17 | ecosystem: Environmental > Aquatic > Marine > Wetlands > Sediment ... | reverse complement strand
TCATCCATCAAAAAAGAAGCAAAGCGTCCCTGCCATAAATGGCCTCGACAGCCTTCTCGAAAATTGATCTGCCGGGAATATCGCTTGTGTGTCTCTGCTATCGCCAAATTTAATCCCTGTTTATCTTGCGGTAGGTTTGATACTCCTCGTTACTGAAAAAAGTATTTTTGTCGCCGATTCCCTCTTTGAATTATGTGATGGGGATTTCCAGGCGCTACTGCTCTTGCGATTCGTGTCATATCTTGTAGAATCAGCAATTTAACGTTTTGTCAACAATTAAGTAAGGTGTCCCGGAATTATGAACAACGACAAAGGGAACAGGCTTATTGAAAAGACACGTTTTTTCGCATATTTTTAGAAAAAAGGTGTCTTTCGTTGGTTTCGTAACACATTGATATTTTTTTTTATCACTTTAACAACATCATTTACAATGGCTTTCTCTCGAGATGTTGCTTCAATTTGTCCTTTCTTTTCATTGCAAGGATATAGCGTTTCAATAAATCGAGTTTGTTGTTCCAGTGCGCTTTCTTCAATACTTCCTTTCTTTTCATAATCAGCGGGGTATATGGGTTTGTCAAAACGAATCTGCCACTTTGATGGCAATGGCAGCGCTCCGATCAGTCCCAATAAGGGAAATGTAAATGTCATTGGAATAAATGGAAATCCAAAGAGTTCACCAAGCTTATGATTTTTATATATCACTGGATAAATTTCTTCAGACCCAACCACTGATGTGGGAATCAATGGCTTATTCGTATGAATGGCCAATCGTGCAAAACCTCCGGTTCCAAATGATTCGAGTTGGTATCGACGTGTATAATGCTTTCCAACCCCTTTTGTGCCTTCCGGACATACAATGATCATTTGATTTTCAGTCAGCAATCGCTTTGCATTCACCCAGCTGGCTAAAACATTTCCTGTGCGCCAATAGATATCTCCTACAAATGGTGTCCATGTCAGAAAGTCTGCCATCAATGCCCAGGATATTCGGTTGGTTTTGGATCGACTATAAATTGCCTGTTTAATCATTAAAACATCAATTGCAATCGTACCGGCATGGTTCATAACAATCATGGCACCGCCTTCATCAGGAATGTTTTCAATGCCTTCAACGTCTATCCGCCAATAATAATTGGCAAAAAAATCCAATACCTTCATTGCGCGGTCATGATAGACTGGATCAAACCCATAGCCATCGATCATAATATCTCCATTTTTCTATTTTTTTCAGTTATTGTTATTTTTGATGTGATGCCACTATTTGAACATTGAAATCCGCCCAAGCATTGTAATCACATCTCGCAATCCAATGATCCCATCTCCATTCATATCCAATGCATAACACTTATCTGCCTGTATTCCTGCGACCACTTGAAGCCCTTCGATCACTTTCACCAATCTTGCCGGGGGGAGTACAGTCAAATCAATACCAAATTGATTTTTATGCAATAAATTAAGAAGTAAGGCCTCATGAGAATTATTCTTGTCGGGATAGTATACAACCGGTGCATGCTCTGGATAAACAGCTATCATATAATCTGATGCGGGTAACAGGTCATCAATGACATATGCACCATTTGTATCTGAATACACTTCATATGAATTCATATCTTGAAATGCAACAACTCGAGTCGGCCCGATATCACATTGTGTCGAAATCTTACCGGAGATTTTTCGAAGCATACGCAGGTAAAAATCAATATCTGTTCGACCTGTTGCAACCCGAATGGGTGTATGATCAAAATCAGCGCGATTAAATGCCTGATATGGATAATTGCTTGTATCTATTTCAACAATATAGCCATTTTCTGCTTGTGTAACAGGTGTAAGTTCGGAAATTGTATATCGTCCATTGGCATCACTCAAGGCGCTGTTTTGATCATTTACCATTTCTGATTTGGCAGTTACCCGAACGCCTGCCAGTTTTGTATGATCTGATTTATACACTGTGCCTGAAATGATTCCCCTTTCATTGGCTATTTTATCCAGAATAATATCGATTTTTTCGATGGATGGATCTGATGGTTTGACCTGGCTGGCCTTTTGCCATCGTGAAACAGAATATAGTGGATGAACCTGTCCTATCTGGTTGACATCAGGCACAACGTAGTAATAATCTTTTAGTAAGGTTTCAGACCATACAGATATCCGATAATCATCTGCATTTTTTAAGTGAATGAGGGAATAACACCCATTTTCATCAGTCAGTGCAACCACTCCAAATTGAGTATTCTCAGAATAGACATCCACCTGAATTCCCGGAAGACCAGAATCCAAGTTGCCTGAGGTTTCATAAACACATCCCTGAATACCAATGTCTAAAGCACGTTCCAAAAGAAAGATGATATCTGTTAAGTCGTTATCCATCGTTGATAATTCATTTGCCAGGGCATTGCTGTCTTTCTGGTTATAATATTGATAAAAATATTGTGACTCTCCATATGGCGGCCAGGCGGAAACAATTAAATGATCGGCTTTTGGAAGAGCATCTAAAACATATTGCCCATTTGCGTCGGTGACTGTACTTTTCAAGTGATTCCCTTTTTGCCAAACTTCTACTGTATAACCGGAAAGGCCAATCATTGTATCTTTTGCCAATACCTGCCCCATTATCTGACGCGCTTTAATCCGAACATAATTTGATTTTTCAATTGTTTTGAAACCATCCGCACCAAAGGCTGTGAGACGAACAGTATATGTGCCAGGTGTGTTGTATTCATGTTTTGGATTTTCGTCTGTACTGGTTATCCCATCTCCAAATTGCCATTCGAAGCGGGATACATTTCCCTGTACCTGAGAAACAAAAGATACTTCAAAAGGCGCATAACCTTCCCTGGCATCTGTTGTAATAAAATTAACATAAAGAGAACTGACTCGCCTAACAGTTACTGTAAATGATGCGGATGCGATCGCCTGACCATCGTTTGCAGTCACTGTGTAAACCTGTGTGCCCGATTGATTGGGAATTGCGTTTAATCCAATCTGACCTGTTGTATGATCTATGGCGGCATTTACAATTGTTCCTGTTTCCGGAATCATCTGGTAGGTGATCTGCTGATTCGTTTCATCTTGTGGAACCTCGGTGGGGATGACTTCAATCCATTGGGTATTTGTAAAGTTTTGGGGGACGCTCAGTTCTGTTCGACTCAATGAAAAATTCGGCGGATCATTTACAGGTGTGATATGGATTGTCAGTTCTTTTTCATATTGCGCCAGATATCGTTGGCCATCATCTGCAATAATTGTAATAATCTGAGTACCATTGGCATTGGGAATGGGCGATAAAGACATACGGCCATCAATTTGATTAAAAACAATATTTACAATATTGGGGGGGGCACTCTGATAGCTAAATTGAATCACCTGATTTTTTTCATCAACCGCAATTGGATCAAGGTGGCATTCTATGACTTGTGTTTCAGTAAAATCTTCATACAAATCAAGAACGTGTTTACTGAGTTGGAATGCAGGCGGATCATTAATTGGCGCTACTGTTAATGAAAAAAGGACTGCTTCAATATTGTTTTCCGCCTGACCATCATTCGCAATGACTGAAATCATTTGAGATCCACTTCCATTTTCTAAGCTCTGGATGGTCACAAATCCGGTCTCCGCATTAATATTGATCCTTGCAAAATCCACTGAAGCGGGATTCAATGAATAGGTGACTGTTTGTCCATCTTCATTAGAAGGCGTTAATCCCGGTATAACAAGAATATTCTGCTGACCACTGAAATCTTCTTCAACGTTGATTGCATATCTGCTTAGCGTAAACACAGGCGAATCATTCACTGGAAGTACAGTCAGGGTCAATTCTTGCTCATACTCTGAATTGATATCTTTATAATCCTTTGCAATTACTTTAAATGTTTGCGTACCATGTTCATTATTATTACTTCGAAAAGTGATTTCACCTGTCATTTCATTCATATGAACAAAAGCAAAAGGTGTTTCTGTGGGAGACAATGCGTATCTGATCATATCATCTGCCTCGTCATCTGGGATGTTCATGGGTATCACTTCAATCTTTTTATCTCCTTCAAAATCTTCAACAACTGTCAGGGAAGCGGCACTTAGCGCGAATGCTGGGGCATCATTTACTGGTCGAATCACAATATCAAAAGGGTAAGCGTATTGTGCATTTTGGTGTTGTCCATCATCTGCAACAAGCAAAAAGCGGGCACTGCCATTACGATTTTCACGACGTTGAAAACTGATCCAACTGGATTCAGGATCAATCTGAATATCCACAAAATTGCAAGTTGAAGGCGACAAATGAAAATCAATTGTTTGGGAATGTTCATCTTTCGGTACATCAATCATTTGCCAGGACAACGTCTCAATGCCAGAAAAATCTTCATCTAGAATTATTTCATGATGCTCCAGCTTAAAGATAGGAATGTCATTGACAGGCGTTATATTTAAAATCAGCGTTTGTGCAAATGTGTTGCTGATTGATTGATGATCATTTGCAATAATGGTGATATTCTGGCTGCCATTGGCATTGGGTAAAGATGTAATAATGAGTTGACCCGAATTTTCATTGATTGACAATCTGGCCAGGTCGCTGTCCTGTGGATCAAGCTTATAAGTGATCACCTGGTCTTGCTCATCATCTGGTGTTTCTCCCATAATGACATTGACTGTCAGTGGCGTGTGAAAGTCTTCCAAGAGATTTACTGATGACTGCTCCAATGTAAACGTTGGGGGGTCATTTAATGGTTCCACTGATACTCTGAACGTGGATTGTGCGGTATCATTTATTTGCTGATGATCATCCGCAGTAATGGTAAAAAACTGATCGCCAATCTGATCGGGAATTGTTTGAATATGAATTTTGTTCGAATTTGAATCAATAAAAATATCAACAAAATCTACTGATTTTGGCGTAAGATAATAGCTCACCGGCTCGCTTTCATCTGCAGACAACTGTTTTGGAATAATATTTACAATTGTTGCTGTTGGGCAATCTTCCTGAATGACAATCTCGGTTTCAGACAATGAAAACACCGGTGGATCATTTACCGAAGTCACAGTTAAATCCAGATATTGAAATGCGATATTGTTTTCATTCTGACGATCATCTGCAATCACTTTAAACTGTCGATAGCCATGCTTATCTGCTTTGCTAGAGATTTGAATACTTCCATCAACCGGATCAATTTTAATATTAACAAAATCGACCCATGTTGGATTGATACTGTAATTCAAGGTTTGATCCGCTTCATCTGAAGCGATATCATTGGGCGTAACATGAATCCATTTTGTTCCTGAAAAATCTTCATGAAAGCTCACAGCATTTTGTGACAGGGTAAAATTAGGTGGATCATTCTCTGCGGAGACTACCAAATGAAAGCTTTTACTGCTCTGATTGTTAGAATCGCTATGATCATCGGCAATAATGGATATATCGGCTTCTCCATTCAGATCTTTCAAACTGTTGATTGAAACTGCGCCTGAACTTTCATCAATGCTGATATCGGCAAAGGCAACAGTTTTTGGTGACAGCCGATAGGTTACCTGCTGATCACTCTCATTTAATGGTGGTGTATCAGGCGTGATTGTAACTGTAACAGTTGATGAGAAATCCTCTATCAGTTCGATAGAAGATTGATCAATATGAAATGTCGGCGGATCGTTTACCGGGTAAACAGTGATATCTATTTGTTGTGAATAATCTGCATTTTCATCAACCATACTTTCATGGGCGGTCAGCGTCAGAGTGGCTTCGCCAAATAGATCTTTGATAGATTCAAAGGTCAATTTTCCGGTTTGTTCATCAATGTGGATTTGAATAAAATCTAATGGTTCTGAAGAAATATGATATGAAACTTCTTGGGCCTGTTCATCAGGTGGCTGTTCCATGGGAATAATCGACAGGGTTGTCGTTTCAAAATCCTCAGGAATATAAATGGATTGAGAGCTCATTTCAAATATGGGTGGAGAATTAACATCAAGAACAGTCACACTGATTTGTTGGATTGATTCTGCAAAGATTGATGCATTTTCATTGGCAATGACAGTCAAGATTTGAACACCATTTTGATTGTGTTTGGGGCGAATTTGAATCGTTTTTTGAAGCGCGTTCACCCTGATTTCCAATAAATCAGAATCCATGGGGGTGACAGAATAAGTTACCGATTGCGCAGATTCATCTTGCGGTGTTGGTGTGGGAATAATATCAATGATAATGGGCTCAAGCTGATTTTCCTGACAATGAATTATATTTTCTGATAATTGAAAATCCGGTGGATCATTTATACTGTTTATTTCTAAAACAAATGTATCCATTGCTGTGACCTCCGGGTCCAACTCATCCACCGCAATAACAGTAAATTCTTGAATACCATTTTGGTCAGGCAGGCTGTTAATGGTAATGGTGCCGGCTTCTGAATCAATCGCAATATTGGCAAAGTCTATTTGTGTTGGCGATAAGCTAAAGCTTGCTGAACGATTTGGATGGTTCGTGTCTGTTTCCACAATTGCTTGAATCATTTCTGTATGTGTAAAATCTTCGTCAAGAGTTACAATATCTTGCGTAAGTTGAATGGTGAGCGGGGGCATTTTTTCAAGCACTTTCAGTTCAAATGAACTTGATGCGGTATTATTTTGCAACTGGCCATCATCGGCAGTAACCACAAAAGTTGCATTGCCGGTTTTGTTAGAAATGCTGGATATGGTGATAATTCCGGTGGCTGCATCAATATTAACGTTTGCAAACAAGACTGATGGCGATATATTAAAGGTTGGCTTCTCAGACTGCTCATCAACAGGCATCATTTCAACATGTGGCGTAATCGTAATTGTTTCTTGAAAATCCTGTTCCAGACGAATATATGTTTTATCCAGATGAAACGATGGCGGATCATTAACTGGCAAAACAGTTATGAATAGAGAACGATGCGCCAAATTGTTTTCAGATTGTAAGTCATCTGCCCAGATTTCAACCTTGCCTGTGCCATTGGCATCAGGAATACTTGTAATGCTCAACTCTCCGGTATCAGCGTTGATAGACAAATTGACAAATTCGATTTGAGTAGATGATAGATAATAATGGACCGACTGGCCGATTTCATCATGTGGAACCGGTTCAGGATCAACATGAACCACATAGGTTTGCGTAAAATCTTCATTTACCGAAAGTGCTGTTTGATCCAGTTCAAATAATGGTGGATCATTAACAGCTATGATTGTAATGGGAAGCGTTTGTCGTGCAACAGAATTTTCAAGCTGATAATCTTTTGCTGCAATCTCAAGGCGAACCACCCCATGTTTATCTTTAATGGCATTTATTGTCAGCTTTTGTGTCTGTTCGTTTATTTCAGCATCAAAGATACCATTGGTTTCAGGCGTGATATAATAATCAATTTCCTCTGAAATTTCATTTTCAGGTATTGGATCGGGGATGATTTGAATATTAACAGAACCAACAAAATCTTCATCAAGAGACAGTTGTGAGGGTTCACATTTAAACCCAGGCGCATCGTTTACCGATTCAATAATGACTTCAACCACAATGGTATCAGACAATGGCTCAATGGCAGTATCCTGAACCCCAATCACCCATTGATCGTTTCCATGATAATTGGCATCCGGTGTATACTGAAAAGCAGCAGGTTCAGCGCCCAAACCTTCGATATATGCGATACCATGTTCAGGGGGGGTGATCAGTATCCAGGTCATTGGATCACCATCCGGGTCATTTGCAGCAATATAAGGTGCTGACCAGGAAAGCGGATCTAAATCTTCACTGATACGTTGTTGAATTGGACCATTTCGATTGATTTCAGGTGCTTTGTTAATCCGAATCACATCAACTGTGATTGAATAACTTGTTTCGCTCCATCCGAAATCGCTGTCCTGAACCTGAAAGTCAAAAGAGGCATAGTTTAATCCACTTTCGAATGAATCCGGTGTAAAGATTATTTGGTTGACAAGAGATACATCAATAACTTGCTGATGATTAACATCCTGATTTTGAAAGATCAGACGTCCCTGGTCAGGCAGGCGTGATATGCGAATGGCCTTGAACGTATCATAGGGATCAAGGTCGGAAAATCCAAAATCAGTCTCTGTAAAAGGGTAAAACTCGTTTTCCATGATTGATATGGTCTTATTTTTGCCTGATGGTAATTGATTTGCCAGGGCATATTCATAGGCACTAATAATTTGAGGATCTGTCGCAGGGCCTTCAAAAGAGTTGGTTTGTAAATTCACGCGCCCTAAAGAAATCCATTGATCGTCGTTTTTGTAATCTCCCATAAAATATTTTTCATTGGCTGTTTTTGGAATCGTGTCATCTGCGTAAACCGCATGAATATGACATAACATATCAGAAATACCGGTTTGTTTAATTTGCCAATACCGATTCAGTGGTGTCAATGCATTGAGAGGTTTACTGACTGCATAGGGTTCTTTTTGCAGACGCACATCAATATAGGCCTGATCTTCAATTTGAGCCGACTGAATGTCTAAAGTCAAAGGCATCAGATTTGTATATCCTAGCGGAAACTTACATGATCGAACATCATTGATATATTGGCGAATGTTACCGGTGTCTTCAGTCACAAGAAATGAATTTCCGGTTATTTTTACGCTGGCATCTGGTCCAAAACTCAGGTTCTGCGATCCTAAATAAAGTTTCCCTTTTGCCAGTGTTAAGCGACCATCGATTTGTCTGTCAAAATCCAGATGAACATCTCCGGTGCCATTGATAATGAGATTGAAGGGACCATCGGAAATCGGAAATTCTTGGGCTGTTATATAGTCCGTGTCAACAGCATATTCAAGGGCAGCATCAGAACTGTATGTTAACAAATTATTGATTCGCAAATTTCCACTTTTCATTGTGAGTCGGTTTTCAATATGCACGTTTCGAAGCTCCACATAATGATCTCCGGTTTTTTGGACAATGAGTTGATGAAAATTTTCAAAACCAGTACCAGAGCCTGTTTTATAGACCAGATCAACCATCCACCATTGGATAGAGCTCAATGTCTCAGGAAATCGATCACCTGAAGAAATTCTGGATTCTTGAATTTTTCCATTGGGAAAGCTACTTTCAATGCTAGTACTTAAATAGTAGGACTTTCCGCCTGTATATGCGGCCAAAATATAGGATTCATTTTCTGTCAATGTCACTGGTTCTGATAGTGCGACATCTTTCCATTGGCCTCCGGAATTGTTGCTTGTGACTGTAGCCAATAAAGCACCACTATCATTCCATAGCGATACGCGTGTACCGAAATAACTGCGTAATGAAAAAACAGTAATATCTTCAGTGATTTTAAATTTATAGCCCAGATAATAAAAACCATGGTAATCATATCGTTGCGTATGGTTAACATCACCAACGATTTGTGTTTCAGGTCCTAATCCGCTGGCATCGACATCAATGCTTCCCCTGAAACAAACCGCACCATTTTGAGGAATCAATGTGCCGCTGTTTTTCCATTCACCATACACATTCAGTTGATAATTACTCAAGTTGAGAAATGCGTTTCGTTTGATTTCAATGTTTTTGCAATTTGCTGTTGAACTCAGACGTGGCATATTGGGGCAACCTGGACCAATGAGTACATTATCTGAACCTTTCGGGACCCCTCTCGTATTCCAGTTCTGAGGATTTGACCAGTCTGAACTGACACTTCCCAACCAGATACCGCCGCCGGGCATATTACATTCAGCACCAATCGTGGCAATGATTGCCGGGCTTGCATTTTTATATACAAACATCCAGTCAACAGTTGAATTTCCGCCAAGCTCATAGGTAGATATTGCTGCATGAACAGTTGGAGGTGGAGCCCCATCAAATTCAATATAGTTATCATCAAAACCAAAGCCCTGGTTTAAAGCAACAGTGAACAAATGTACAATGTTTTCATCATATAGTGCAATCGCCTTGTTGCTGTCATGGCTGGTTGATGATGCCTCATTCTGCTTTCCAAACCGATTGAGTGACAAATACCCATAAATACCCGTTCTGTTGAGCCAGGGATCTGCTCCCGCAGAAAAGCCAAATAATGTAAACACATTGTTTGAATCTAATGATGCCTGATAAACCGCTGCGTAAGAATACGTATCTGTGGAGTCAAACGATTGGATAGAGCTCATTCCACCACTGTCATTTTGAGATCGAATCACCAGAGAGCCATTGTTAATCGTTGTTGAAATGTTTTTTGTCTGCCATTTTTCAGCATCAAGTGCATTACCGGAAAAATCATCAAATAAAACAAATGTATCATTACCATTGGATGCAGATGGTATGGCCTCTTTTCCATATTCCATATCAAAGGCGCTGACATCTGAATCAGGGACACGCACCCAGATAATCGACTCTCCTTCTGGATTCCATTTCTGGATCCAATACGATAAATTTTGCGAACCTTTTCTAAAACGAATGTCTGCACCATCATCAAGAACATGATCATATTCAAAGACCTCCGGGTCGAATACCAGTTTGACCTGCATATTGTCTGATGGTGTTGGTGCGCTTAAGGTAATGGTTCGAATAAAAAGACCGCTGCCGCTGGCCAACGCTTTTTTTGTCTCGGCATTTTTAGATGTATGCAGAATATCTTTTTGGACACTTCCTGTCCCTGATGGTCGAAATCGCACAAAAATTTGAGTTTCAGGCAGTTGGGAATTGATCGAAGGTATTCGCAATTGTTGTGGATAGGTGATATATCCAGTTTCACTGTCTGTGGATATTTCGAATTGCTCTGGTGGGATAATCATAATATCATCTAATAAATTATATCCAGAAATGACATAGTTTTTTTCAACAGAAACACCACCTGTCTGAACACCACAAAAATGGTCCATATATCCTGACAGGATGATTCGGCTGGCAAATGTATTGTATTCACCAGCAGTAAACAGGCCCAGGGCATTGACCTTGCCAGAAAATTTGGGCGTCTGTTCATGCATCGGATCAAGGATATACCAGTTTTGGCCATCCCACCGGCCAAAATATAGGCTTTCACCCTGAATGTTTTTATGATCTAAATCTGCCTGAACAGTACATGAATAGCTTGTAATGCCTGACGATGACACCTGCCAGTATTGATCTGCATAATTGGATACACTGATGTTTTCCACTGGCCTGTCATTGACTGTTTGAATAAACACCTGACCCGCATTAAAAACACCTTCGTGAAAAATAATTGTAAACGGGGCGAATCCAGACTGTGCACTGACACTCCCCACTGGAAAAAACAGCGTATCAGGTTGACTGATATCAACAATCAGTGCGCCTGACCCATTGGTCACAATGGACGTGCGATTTGAGAATGCGCCTTCAACAACAGCATTTTCTTGAATACGCAAATCATAATCATCCAAAATTAAGTATCCCTTTGTGAATAACAATGTGTCATGAAGGGTTAAATCTGTTGATAAATGAACGCCTGCTTCTGAATTGATATGAATGACTGAAGGCAGTGGGGTGCTGCTTAATTCTGTTCCGATCGTTTGATTCTGATTTCCAGCATAGGTAAGTCTTGCATTGGGCGCATAAGTCAATTGTGACGTAAAATGCGGAATACCGGTTTTAAGAATCAATTCGTTTTGAATATTCACATCACCAAAGCTGAGCACTGCAGGTGTTTGTTTATCAATAATCAGACGATGAAAAGTGAATGGCTGATCAGTACGTTGAGTCATCTGACAATTACTATATCCAGACAAAACAACTGTGCCGGTTTGTGCATTGAACATCCCCTCATTGTGCCAGTCGCCATGTATTTCAAGGGTTGTATTGCCATTGTTGAGTTGAGCATCCGGTTCAATATGCAGGTGTCCGGTGATTGTTAATGAAGACTGAAGTGTCAATTGAGAGGTCTGTTTCATGGTCAAATGACCACAGATTGCAGGTTCATTGATAATTGGTGCATGGGTAAAGGTATAGGGGATGGTGACTTCATCTGTTTCAGTGGGGATGGTGCCATCATCCCAATTCATGGGGTCGTGCCAGTTTGAAGATACCAGACCTCTCCACATTCCAGGTTTGATTGAATACCATTTGATCGTTGCATGATCATTTAAAATGAAGGTTGCCGGAGAGTTTTCACCCATCGTAATTGATACGCTGTCTGATGGTGTTATTTCCCAACTGAGAGGAAAACCTTGACCTGTCGCTGAAATTTCAGAACCTGACATAAAATACAATTTTTGCTGATTTGCCGGTCGGATGGCCATTCCCGATATACTTTGTCCGGTCAGGCTGGCGGTGTTATCCCAGTGAATATAATTGGTCAATCCGCCTTCAACATCACTATCATAGCGCTCACCGCCGCGTGTGCCTGTCGTCAGGCCGATTACTCGAATTTGACCGGCAGATTGTTTGGTGATATTCGTTCCACCACTGTTTTCAAAAACAGCATTGACCATTGTAAAGGATTCTGTGTTCTCAACTGTAAGCGCCGATCCCATTGTATTCCAATGCGTGAACTCACATTGATCAAAATCAAAATCATCATCACCTGGACTTTGACCAATTCTTGCGCCTGCTTTGATCAAAATGCCCTGTTCTGTGAAAATATGAGAAAAAACAGCATCTCTTGCATGGATATTGCCGGTACTCTCTACTGAAAAAATGGCCTGGGTTTCATGTTCTGAATCTGCAATGACATAAGTGGCATTCATGACATGCATATTCCCAAAACACCACGTTCGGGCATCATTTTTAAACATGCCGCCATGCAAGTTAAAATTTGCATGATCATCAATCCTGACCCCCCAATAATGATTTGAAGATTGATTATTAATCATGACGTTCCCGCCTGTTTGTTCATACAAACCACCTGAAGATACATGAATGACCGCATCAAAATCATCTTCAACCCAAACATCTCGAATTAATTCTCCGCCAGACATCAGAAATTGGCCATCATCCTGAATAAAAAGAACTTTGACATCTGCAATGGCTTGATTGACCAGAATGGTTTCATCATGGGTTAACAGCAATGCTGCATCATCTGTATCAGATTGATCTCCAATAATTATCGATGGTCCTTCACCCTTGAAAGAAAGGGTTTGAGAATTGAGCTTAAATTGTCCTTTTTGAATATTTAATGCGTTAAACCAGGCATCATGGTCAGAAAGCAATAAGCAATGATCGGCCTGTCCCAGTTTAACACGAACCTGATAAACCTCGTGTTCGCCAAAATCAGCATATATATTCAATGGACTGGATCCAATGGTGTTAAAAAACAACTCACCGAAAGAAACGTTAACGTGAGCGCCCATATCCAGGCGCAAAGCTTTTATTTGATCCTGGTTGGCTTGAAATTCAATGGTTCCGCCAGAAATATTCATGCGTCCACCCGAATCGACTTGTAAAAGACCGGATGAATCTGGTGTGCCATTTGTTTGGGAAAGCGCATGACTTTCTGTGCCCAGCATCATTTTTCCGCCAGACATTTGAAATTCACCATCTTGTTGCACATGCAAGCGATCAGCAATTGATATGATACCGGTTTCAACCTGTAATACACCACCATGATTAATTTTAATACAGACTTGAGGATCAATGTTTGCCTGGCCAATCGTTAATGTTGATGCAATCACACTCAGATGACTTCCATTATTGAGCACAATGGCCTCATTTTCATTCGTTTCCTGTAACCAGGTCGCTTCATTGATTTCAATGGCACTATAGGCGATAATACGCGATGTCGTGGTCAACGTTGCGCCTTTCAGAAGTTTTAAACTTCGGCACTGGCATGTGCCTTCAGAAGCATTCACATACAGGGGCTCATTCAAAATGGGATCGTTGGGCACATTGTCATGAATGGTGACATCAATGGTATGATCAGGTACTTCATGATCACTCCAATTGCCTGGATTGTGCCATTCAGATGAAATTTCTCCGGTCCATAAGCCTGGAAAGCCCGAATACCAGAAAATATCTGCACTTTCATTCATGGTAAAAGATGCAGCATCTCCATCACCTTTTGAAGGTGTTGCCGCTTCAGGCGGAATAATGTGCCAATGTAATGCAGTACCGGTCAATCGTCTTCCGGTGGCGGTTACGATTGTATTTTTGCCATAATAATACGTCTCATTCATGGAAGGGCTTATTGCCAGGGCGGTCCCATCTTTTCCAACCAGCTTTCGGGTATTTTCCCAATGAACATAATTATAAGTGCTGCCCTCTTGGTCACAGTCAAACTGTTCTCCCCATCTATTGCCCATCGCTGTCCCTGTAACATAAATATTTTGTTTGTTTGCGTAGATATTTTGACCTTCAGAATTGTTAAACGTTGGGTTTGTTATGGTAAAAGACTCTCCATTACTAAAAGACAGCGCATAGCCATCGCTATACCAGTCTTTAAATTGACAATGATCAAAATCATCATCATCATCGCCTGGTAACGTGCCCACTTTTGCATATTGATTCACATTAATACCGGGTTTTGCTGATGAATGGCAATATTGAGAAAAGATTGTGTTTCTGGCCTGAATTGTGGCATGAGCAAGTATTTCAAAACCTGATTCTGTTTCGGTTTTACTTGATGATACGATCAGCTGGCCGCCATCCAGGTCCATTAATCCATTCGCATGACATCGAATGCGTGAATCATTTTGAAACAGTCCACCGCTCAACTGAAATGTTCCACCTGTATCAATCAAAATGCTCCAATGTTCATTGTCGTTTTGGTTATTGATTGAGACTGTCCCATCTGATTGATGATACGTGCCTTCAATCCAGAGCACTTTATCAAAAGAATCATTCAAGGCCATATTTCTGGAAAAGGTTCCACCCGCCATTGAAAAAAAGCCATTCTGATATATATGCATGGCACAAATATCAGACGATTGACCGGTAATTTCGATACGCCCGGAAGACATTTCAAGCCAGGCTTCTTTATCGGGATGGTCATCACCAATGACAATGGCGGTATCATTACCTGTAATATAAATGATCTTGCCATTTGGATTAAAGCGTCCATTTTCTATGAACAAATGATCGACCTGAACATTGTTTGTATCCAACTTGAGAGATTGATTGATCGTTGACATTTGAATATGAATGTCATTCACAGAATGATCCCCAAAATCTGCAAATATGTCATGCGGCTCGCTAAGTTCAACATATATGGGCGTACTGTTAAATACAACAGTCGCATTGGTATGAAACTGAATGGATTCATCATCAATATTTGCACATCCCGCAATTTTAACCATGCTAAGATGCAATTGTACATTTGCATGATCTGCAATGGTCCATATGGGATCTGTCAATGATTTACCCCATCCAATAACCAATTGGGATTTTGAAATTTCAACACTGGCATTGGATTGTATTTGAAAACCATGAGAGATCTGAACAGTACTGTTATTTCCTGCCAGAAATTTGCCATCACTGTTGATGATCAACCCGCTCAATGGTGCTTCATGACCAATTTTCAACTCACTTGCATCCAGTTTAAATTGTCCATTGGCAAAGATTTGAAATGCATTCATCTGGTTTGCGGTGTGATCCCATGACGCATTCGTCATTTGAACGAGACTATAGCAATACACAGATGCTTGAGTTGTTAATGTTGCCCCTGATTGCAAAACCAGGCTTTTACATTGATTTACACCATTAATACCGCCTATTGACAGGGGTTCATTCAAGATGGGATAGTGATTACAATTATCAGGAATAATGACATCGATGGAAGGATCAGGAATTTTATGATCATGCCAGTTTCCTTTTTCTGCCCACACGCTCGATTTGTCTCCTGTCCAAAGGCCGGAATGGCCAGAATACCAGGTAATAACGCTATTTGTAAGCAATGTAATTTCAGCCGAACTGCGCTCGCCTGATTCAGGAATGCTTGCGCCAGAAGGTGTTATTTCCCAAAGCAGTGATGGCCCATTTATCGTCTGACCAGAAATGTTGATTCGAGTATTTGCAGCATAATAACTGAATGTCCCATCCATCGGGTGCAATGCCTGTGCAGTAGATTTTTTCCCATAAAGAGAAATGGTGTCAGGCCAATTGATTTGATTGTGCGTACTGCCTTCAAATTCGGCATCAAACGCTTCACCGCCGCGTGAACCCAGGTTTGAACCTGTTACAACAATCAATGCTGTTGTGGTCGTAATACTATTGCCATCTGCATTCTCAAATTTGGGATTTGAAATTGTAAATGATTCTGAATTATCCACAGTTAATGCAACGCCTTGCAAATGCCAGTTTTTAAATATACAGCCATCAAAATCAAAATCGTCATCACCACTGGAACTGCCAATGTACGCATTGTTATAGACATGAATGCCAGGTAAGCCACTGGCCTGTGAAAAATGATCAAATGTTGTATCTCGTGCTTCAATTTTGGCACCGGTATTAATATGAAAATAAGCGCCACTTTCATCTGTCTGGGATACGAGATTGAACGTACCGCCCAGAAATCGCATCAGACCCCGACAATTTACTGAGGCATCATTATTAAACGTGCCGCTATCCATTTGAAACAACCCACCATCATCTATGGCCATGCCCCATGCACCGCTTGAATGTGCATTGTCTAAAGTTACACTGCCACCATTTAAATAAAACTCCCCGCCTTCCTTTATATAAATTACATTTGACAGAGAGTCGTCAATGGATAATTGACGTTCAAGTCTGCCTTCAGGCTGTATATCGATGCGCCCATCAGATTGAACCAGCAATGCCTGTAAAAAAGAAACGTTTTGATTGATTTGGAGTTCACCCTTTTCAACGATAAGCCTGGCATCATTATTTCCGATATTATCGCCAATTTTGATTGCCGGGCTGCTGCCTGTAAAATGAATAATATTGTTATCCAATCGCAAAGTGCCTTGCTTGATAACCAGTTGTTTCATTTGATGATTGGAATCCGCAAAAATAACTTCATGACTGACATCTATCAGATCAACAGTCACCAATGGCAGGTCATGATTATTTGGGATGGCGTATAGATTACTTTGGCTGGCATTGCTGAACAAAATTTCCCCATCATTAATTGTAATACTGGCCTGATGATGAAAGTACAGCCCTGGATGACTTTTATCTGTCGAACTCTTTATTTCAATGATGGCATTGTTTAGAGTAAAACTTGCATTTTCTTGCATATCAAAGCGGGTTTCAGAATTGCCTGTTTCGCTGCCTTCATATGTTCCGACCTTAATATGACAGTCAGTGGCAATTAGATCACCATTATTTTTTAAGGCATCGACAATGGCAATGGTGGCATCATTTATCGTCAGCCTTGCTTCAGAATCAATAAGTAAATCAGTTTGAGAATGCGTTGTGGCATCTCCACAAAATATATTTCCCCCTGAAATCATCATTAAACTGCCAGCTTGTAGCGCAATCGCATTGTCAAAATCATTGAGAATATGCCAGCTTCCTTGGTTCATTTCAATTGAGCCATTGTTTAAAATTCGACCCTGTGTGATTAAATCGCTTTGTATGAGTTTAACGCTGGCTTCAGGATGAATTAAAACATCTGTCAGCATATCATTTGAGGTGTGATTTATGACAAAAGTGGCATTGTTCAATATCAGCTGAGCGCCAGCAAATAATTGAATGGCATTGTCTGAATTGGTTTCTTGTATCCAGTGACCATGAATTTCGATCTTGCTATAGGCCATCACTGTTGAACGAACAGTCAGTGTTGCGCCATCTTCAATTGATAAGGAGCGACATTGAATTGTGCCGGAATCAGAGTTGATATACAGCGGCGTGTCCAACACCGGATAATGATCGCTATTGCTTGAAATAAGTACATCAAACCTGTTGGTTGGTATACGATGATCGCTCCAGTTCTCTGGATTGGTCCATTCTGATGATGTTCTGCCAGTCCAATGCCCTGGATTTCCAGAATACCAGGTGATTTTAGCATCTTCTTTGATCGTGAACTCAGCTTCACTACTTTCACCAGTTCCTGGAGATGCTGCGGCTAGTGGTTCAATCACCCAGTTGATGACTGAACCTGTCAATAATTGGCCTGTGGCACGAGCAGTTGTTTCTGATGCATAATAAACTGTCTGGCTTGATGTCGGGGAAATCGCTTTTGCTGTTGCAGATTCAGCAATTAACGTGCGGGTGTTTTCCCAATGAATGATGTTAATTGGACTGCCTTCTGGATCGCTGTCATAGGCTTCTCCACCATGTGTACCGGTTTCTGCTCCTGTAATATCAATTTTTCCTGTGGTCTGTTTGGTTATATTTATGGCTGTATTCGTAAAAGAGGGATTTGAAATAGTAAAAGATTCGCTGTTGTTAAATGTCAAGGCGCTTCCTGACCAATCCTCGAATATACAACGATCAAAATCATCGTTATCATCACCAGGATCAGTTCCAATAGATGCATTTTCATCAATTTGAACACCTGTGTTTTGAAAGCGTGTATGCTGAGCTTCTATTGTGCCATCATCAAGGACATGGATCAATGCGTTGAAAATATTCGTATTGGGTTGCATTTTGATCGTTCCGCCATCCAGATCTATCATTCCGCTGCATGTGATACGACCATCATTTTGAAAAGTGCCATCGCTGAGTTTAAAAATACCCTGACGATCGACCCATACTTGCCATTGAGAATCATGCGCTTGATTATTGATTTCAACAGCTCCTCCGGTCTGTTCAAATGTACCTGTTTCAACCCAGATGGTCTTGTCTAGACTGTTCCCATTCTCCAGATTGATTTCAAAGGTACCGCCTGACATAAGAAAATGGCCATTGTCAATCAAGTGCATGGCAATATTTGATGCATTGTTGGTGACAGAGATCTTGCCTGATGCCATTTTGACCATTGCTTTTGAATGGTTTTCATTTCCAATGGTTAAGGTTGTATTATCCCCCAATAAGGAAAGTGTCATGCCATTGATGTCAAATATACCATTTTGAACAAACAAATGATTCATTTGTGCATTGCGATCAATCAGTTTGAGCGTTTGTGTGTCTTTTGGCATGCGGATATAAACCTTATCAACAACTTTACTCGCAAAATTTGCATGCATGGTTTCCTGGTTTTCTCGAAGTTGAAAAATAATGTTTGTATTATCTAGCGAGATTGATGCACTCTCATGCAACTGAATGCATGGTTTACTGGCGCCGGCATCCCCCTGAAATATCAGACTGCTGTTTTTTCCATCTAACAAGGTACTGCCAGCGACTTTAAATGAAACATCATCAAGATCATCCGCTTTTCCAAAATACAAAGTGCTGTTGGATACAAGAATTTTTCCAAAATGATTATGGATACCATAAGAAAAGTTAACCGTGCTGTCGTTGATCTCCAATTGACCATCATTGTCAATTTGTAATCCTGTTGCATTAAAAGTGGCATTATTGATGAGCAGTTTCCCACCTTCATGGATTTGAAAAGCGTCGCGTGACGCATTTAAATGCTGCCATGAAGCCTGTTGTAAATCAATAAGGCTGTAACAATATACATTGGCATGTGTTGTGATTGTCGCGCCAGATGAAAGGGATATGCTCATACATTGATGAAATCCCTGATCATTATGTATAGACAGGCTCTCATGCAGAACCGGATAATTGGAACAATCTGAATCAATACTTACATGAGTTGTGATTGTGGGGATTTTATGGTCTGCCCAATTTGAGGCATCACGCCATTGTGATGAGTTCAGTCCTAACCATTTTCCGGCAGTCCCTGAATACCATGATATTTGACAATCTTTCAAAAGGGTTATCTGATGAGAAGTGCTTTCTCCAGATTCGGGTATGGTTGCACCAGTGGGTTCTATGATCCAGAGAATGGATTCTCCATTTTCAGCACGACCCGATATGTGAACATTCGAATTTGCCGCATAGTATCGTGTTTCTTCATTTGCAGGCTTAAGTGCAGTTCCTGTGTGACTTTTACCCGATAAACGAACTGTATTATCCCAATGAACGTGGTTCCGGGTACATCCTTCAGGTTCGGCATCAAAAGATTCTCCACTGCGATTTCCATCATAGTTTGTCACAGAAATGGTGCCAGTGGATTCTTTGGAAATGTTGTTGCCGCCAGTGCTTTCGAATATGGCTGATGTGATCGTAAAAGATTCTGTGTTGTCAACAGTCAATGCCTGTCCTTGTGGATGCCAGTTCTGGAATGTGCAACCATCAAAATCATTGTTATCATCTCCAGCCAGATTTCCAACAGAAGCATTATTGTAAACATGTATGCCAGATTGCCCACTGATCATGGAAAAAGAATCAAATCTTGTATGTTGTGCATAAATGGTTGCATTTTCATAGACATTAAAAACAGATTGGGTTTCATCAGTTTGAGCTGCCACATGAAATGTTCCGCCCTGAAAACGTAATTCACCATAGCAATGCATGGCGGCATCATTGTGAAAGGAGCCGCTGGTCATTGAAAATAAACCACCAGAATCTACAGTCACACCCCAGGCATATTCAGCATGCTGATTATCTAAGTAAACTGTCCCCCCATTGAGATCAAATTCTCCCCCATTGTTGATATGAATCACTTTTGCAAATGATTCTGCAATGGACAGGCGACGATCCAAAACACCATTTGTTTGAACTTCCACCTTACCACCGGATAGAACTTGAATGGCTGTCAATTCAGGCTGGTTGTTTGGTATTTCGATCGTTCCGCTGTCTACAAGCAATACACCGGCATCGTTGCCAATTGTAATCGCCGGGCTGGCGTTTCCATTGATCAAAAGATGGCTGCCATTTAATCGCAATGCACCTCGTGTAATTGTGAGTTGACCCATTGTACTTTGAGCGTTGCAAAGAATCAATTCATGGCTGTTATCTGACAATTGAACCATCACTTTTGGAATGACATGACCATTGAAATTTGCATATAGCGTTTGTGTTTGATCGCTTGCATTGCTGAAAACAAACGTTCCATGATTTAATGAAATGTTCGCATATTCATGAAACCAGAGACCGGGATTATTACAATCTCCTGAACGTTTGATCTCAATGGTTGCCTGATCAACATAAAAAATACTGTGTCCGCCACCAATCTCCAATAAGGTATGAGAACTCTCAGAAAGTATTCCGGTATACGTTCCAATAGACACATGTCCACTGATGGCTGTAAAATGAGCCCCATTTGATATAACCAACCTGTCTGTAATTTCCAAGCTACCGGCATTGACAATCAGTTTGCCACCGGTTTTTACAATCAGATCGGTCTGATCGTGAGATTCAGCATCCCCACATGACAGTTTACCATCATTGATTTCCAGGAGACTCCCTTCTTCCAGAATAATGGATTCTTCATGATTGTCTTGGTGATTCCAGGTGCCCCCATTAATTTGGATGATGCCATAATTAACAATCATGTTATTTGTGGTCAGCAGTCCCCCCTGTTCGATGGTCAGTTGACGACATCGATGCGCAAAAGTGCCATTTTTTGAATTCACGACGAGTTGTCCATTTAGTTCCGGATAATTCGACTGAAGGCCTGGAATGGTCACCCCAACCATTTCATTGGGAACATAATTGATATCCCAATTGCCGGGATCATTCCAATTATTGGAAACATTGCCTGTCCATACAGCATAGATATCTGGTTTGGTCAGTTGCCATTTTAGCCAGAAATCGCCATGGTCATCTCGGTAATAAGCCCCATTTATCCAATACACGGTTTGGTCTTCACCGGTCAAGTTAAGCCATGATTCCAGGCGTGTGTCAGTGTCGTTAACACAAACAATTTTATGCGTACCCGGACAATGCCCACCATAGCGCATGGAATGCTGGGAATCATAAGTATTGGATGTTTGTTGGATTTCAATTTTATATCCTTCAGGCACGTCAATATAAAAGATTCGATCTGGTGCATAGTTACCGCAATAGTTATAAAAATCTGGTAAGTAGCCGGTGGTTGTCGCTTTAAAGGGGTTGCCTTCCATTTCAGCTAAATTCTGAGCTGTTGAACATGTATCCCCAGGTTGCGGATCTGGCTCGGTTTGAATATTAAGCAGACATATCATGTCCAGCAAATTCGGGGTATAGATTGTGCGGTAATTTGCGCCGGGCTGAGAACTCCCTGTCTGCCTGAAATAGTAATCCAGAGGGATCCCTGAGTAATAGATATACCCCTCCCCAAGTGGGTATATAAAAGCTGCGACATTGTTGATATCTTCAGCAGAAACAAGATATTTGATGGCTGTTGATGGCAGCGTGGATGCAACTGCAAAGCCATTGGTATTTTGTAACGAAGTTTCGGTAATGCTGCCATTCTCTCCTTGAATCAAGGCGTTGTCTTTTGTGCCATATGGCTCGAGATTGATCAGTGTATTGGTATTCCGAATCAATGATGTTGATGATAGATTAATCAAAAGAGAATTTCCAGCATTGCCAGCAGAGCGATCATGGATAATTATTTTGCCGCCCTCTCTAACCCAGAGTTCAAGAAAAGCGAGTCTACCCAGCAAGTCCTCTGATGGCCCATTGTTTGATGCCACATTGAGCATGAAGACATCAACCTGAGTAAAATCAAACGTGGCAATATCTAAAATATGCACCTGGGTATACCCGGTTACCGCCATTATTGTTTCCGGAATTGCGTCATCAATGCGACCATCGGTATAAAATCCAATTTGGCAGGAAAAGGCCGCATGTAGATTCATAACAAAAAGTATACAAAATGCAATTACATATGTGTAAAGTCGTGTTTTCATATTAACTCCTTTTATTTTACATTTTAACATTGATTTATCGGAATAATTTGGCAGAAAATCAATGTTTCATTGAAAATTTATTTCATGTAATTAAAGTAAATGCAATTATTAGGCAAGATTAAGGAAAGCTCGGAAAATAACATGCTCATTTTTCTTGATCGTACAGAGGCATAAGGTCGTGTAGAGACCCAGCATGCTAAGTCTCTATAGCACAGTTACCTCAAAACGAACAATTTCAATAAATGGGGACGCTATTTTCAGAGATTTCCTAAGTTGTGGGAAAGGGGCAGTTTTTACGTGAACACGAAAGGCTTTATTGGACAAATAAGAATTCGTTTAACACTTCAGATAATTCATTTTTCGAATAAGGCTTTGGAACAACTCCGCAAAATCCATATTCTTTGAAATTTGCCATAATGGGATCATTGGAATAACCACTGGAAACAAGAGCCTTTACTTTGGGATCAATTTTAATTAATTCGGCGATCGTTTCAGCGCCACCCATTCCGCCTGGTATTGTTAAGTCAAGGATGGCAAGATCAAATGGATGGTCTGACTGAAAAGCGTGCTGAAAAAGTTGGGTCGCCTGTTCTCCATTTTTGGCAAGTTCAACGTCATAACCCATTCGTTTGAGCATTCTGTCAACCATTTTCAAAATTGGTTCCTGGTCATCCATAACCAAAATTTTACCATGCCCCACTTGTCACAAATCTGGATGCTTTTTCAAGAATTGTGTTGATATTGCATAATTTTTTAATCGGCTCGCCGCCTTTTGCAAACGTGAGAAGTTGATGCGCTAAATTTACGACATTGTTGTACCACACCAAAAGGTGATACAAAATTGTATTTTGGGATAGAATACATACGTTTATTCAATTTTAGAATGAAATTCAAGCCGCTTTATGTGTCATCAATGAGCAGATACTTGAGGCTAAGAATGTTTTAACTATTCAATTATACTGGAATGTTGCTTTTTGGCACAATCATTGCCTTTAATAAATCCAATAACATTTTTTACAGGAAATTAAAATGGAAAAAAATTTATCGCACATCATAGATATTTTATGGATTATTGGTTCCGGAGTATTGGTTTTTATCATGCAGGCAGGCTTTATGTGCCTGGAATCCGGGATGACCCGATCAAAAAACAGTATAAACGTCGCTATAAAAAACCTTGCAGATTTTGTTTTTGCTGTATTATTTTTTTGGATCATTGGTTTTGGAATCATGTTTGGGGAATCATTTCATGGTTTTTGGGGGACAACCCGGTTTATTTCTTCTTTTGAAAACAATGCATTTCTTTGTGCCTTTTTCTTTTTTCAAGCCATGTTTTGTGGTACAGCAACAACTATTTTTTCTGGTGCTGTTGCAGAGCGAATGCGTTTTTCATCTTATTTATTAATCGCCATTTTTTTGTCTACATTCATTTATCCGATTTATGGACACTGGGTGTGGAATGGAATCAATGAATTTAAAAGTACAGGATGGCTCGCTCAAATGGGTTTTATTGACTTTGCCGGTTCTACAGTTGTTCATAGTATTGGTGGATGGGTTTCGCTTGCAGCGCTGATTTTGATCGGTCCGAGAGAAGGACGATTTGGCAATGATAATCAAGCCGTTGAGATAACTGCATGGAATATCCCTTTTTCGGTCCTTGGAACACTTCTATTATGGTTGGGCTGGTTTGGGTTCAATGGTGGAAGTACCCTTGCTTTAAATTCTGATGTCCCTTTAATTATTGTGAAGACCATGTTGGCTGGTACGAGCAGTGCAGTGATGTATTTACTCACAGGATGGTTTTTAAATGGAAAACCGTCAATAAATTTTCTTATCAATGGTTCCATAGGTGGACTTGTGGCAATTACAGCTTCCTGCCATTGTGTAAGCTGTAATTCTGCTGTTATCATTGGAATGATTTCCGCCTGGGTATGCATGGGATCAGAATATTTGTTAATTCGCTATAAAATTGATGATGCTGTTGGAGCGGTCCCGGTTCATTTAGGATGTGGTATTTGGGGAACGTTCGCAGTTGCATTCTTTGGTCAAAATGAAATTCTTGGCAATGGGTTGAGTTTGTTTGAGCAACTGGGTGCTCAATTTATTGGAATCTTGACTGCATTTTTAGTGACATTTCCAATATCATTCATAGTGCTTTGGATGGTTAATAAAAAATATCCCTTAAGAGTGTCTCAAAAAGATGAACTTATTGGATTGAATGTCTCTGAGCATGGCGCCAGAACTGAAACATCAAACATCTATTCCATTATGACCGAGCAAGAAAAAACAGGAGATCTTTCCCGCCGCGTTCCTGTTGATCCTTTTACTGAAATAGGACCAATCGCCCAAAAATACAATCATGTTATGGAAGCCCTCCAACGACAGAGTGAATATTTCAAACAGTTATTCAAAAACTCGCCTCAAGCAATTGTCCGAATTGACGCTCAAGGCAGAATTATGTCAATTAATACAGGTTTTGAAAATATGTTTGGTTACACTGCTGATGAAGTGAAATCAAAATATAATCGGGAATTGATTGTTCCAAAAGATCGTGTGAGTGAAGTGCTCACAATTAACCAGACTGTATTGAAAGGGAAAAACATTCATAAGGAAACCATTCGCAGGCATAAAAATGGCCGGCTGATACCTGTCTTCATGCTGGGATATCCCATTCACATTGATGGTCAAATTGATGGCATTTTTTATATTTATAATGATATTTCTGAAAGAAAAGCATTTGAAGAGCAATTATATCAAAAGGCTTTTTACGATTCACTCACTGGGCTTCCCAATCGTGCGTTATTTCTTGAACGATTAAACCATGCGATAGAACGTCGAAAACGAAGAAACAATTATCAATATTCATTATTATTGTTTGACCTGGATCGTTTTAAACGTGTGAATGACTCATTAGGGCATCATGTGGGTGATAAATTACTCAAAGAAATGTCTGAGCGTTTTAAAGAATGTATTCGTTCTGTGGACACAGTGGCACGATTGGGTGGTGATGAATTTGCAATTGTTTTAGAAGAGTTTTTTGAGCTAAAGGATGTCATTCACGTTGCACGTCGTATTCGAGACCTAGCACAACAGCCGGTGTTAATAGAAAATAATGAAATTTATGTGAGTGCGAGTATTGGGATCGTTTTAAAAGTGGATCACTATGCCAGTTCTGAAGATATATTACGTGATGCTGACATTGCCATGTATCGGGCGAAAGAATCAGGGAAAGCTTGTTTTAAAGTGTTTAATAAAAAAATGCATGAACAAACCATTGAATCAGTCAATATTGAAAATGATCTCAGAAATGCCATAAATGATAATCAACTGATTCTTCACTATCAACCCATTGTCAAAACAGGCTCTGAAAAGATTCAAGGGTTTGAAGCCCTGATTCGATGGATACATCCTGGGCATGGGCTGTTATCTCCTGCGAAGTTTATTCCGCTTGCAGAGGAGACCGGATTGATTGTACCTTTGGGCCGGTGGGTTATTTCTGAAACGTGTCGACAAATCAATCAATGGAATCGTATTGTTCCAGATTTCAAGGATCTGACTGTAAGTGTCAATGTTTCGAGTAAACAGTTTATGCAGCAGGATTTTGTTGAATTTATTTCCAGAACAATACAAGAAAACAATTGTAACCCCTGTCAATTAAAAATTGAACTGACAGAAACTGTTCTCATGGATTACGCAGAAGCATCAATTGAAAAAATGAATGCATTAAAACAAATGGGGATTCAACTCATTATTGATGACTTTGGAACTGGATACTCTTCTTTGTCATATTTGAACAGGTTTCCCCTTGATGGACTTAAAATAGATCGTTCGTTCATTGCCAACATGAATGCTTCTGATGAAGATATGGAAATTGTGAAAACAGTTTTATCTTTGGCAAATCATTTAAAACTGAATGTTGTTGCAGAAGGTGTTGAAGAAAAAGAGCAATTGGCTGTTTTAAAAGCTCTGTCATGTGAATCTGTTCAAGGATTCTATTTTGCAAAGCCTTTGGAAGTAAAAAATGCCACTGAATTATTAAAACAATATAAATAAGGGGACGTCTATGATTTTATGCCTTTCTTTCAAAGTTTCAATTTGTTGCAGGAAAATCTCAATCTATTAGAATAAAGCATAAAACCATAGACGTCACTTTTTTGACTTTTTTGAACAGAAAAGGGATATTTAACCATTGCTTTCATTTGTGTTTTACAGTATTTTTCAAAAGGCTTGATGTGCGGATGATTTACAAAAATTTTTAATGATAAATAAGGAAAATATGATGAACACCCAAAGAATTCGATTACCTTATGGTATCAGTAATTTTCAAATACTGGTTCGGGACGGTTATCATTTTATAGATAAAACAAACTATATTGAACAACTTGAAGAAAACCCCGAACGATACATTTTTTTCTTACGCCCCAG
>Ga0272440_1000764_pt1 | contig 27075 bp, 27 predicted proteins | sample SSMMMBAug17_FD_192440 | JGI IMG/M metagenome (GOLD analysis project Ga0272440, IMG submission 192440) | Marine sediment archaeal communities from Little Sippewissett salt marsh, Falmouth, MA, United States - SSM-MMB-Aug17 | ecosystem: Environmental > Aquatic > Marine > Wetlands > Sediment ... | reverse complement strand
GAGGGCGCTTTTGCGTCCTTTTTCCATTCAGCGTTGGGCTTTAGCCCTACGCTTTCTTGGATCTGCCGAGATTTAGTTCTCTTAGCCTGACGGCTATGGGGTTACTCCCCACAAACGACAATTTATTTTCCGGAAATTTTGTTAACATACCAATTCATTTGTCTACAGATGCCTAAAATAATACGCACATCACGAGATCTTAATTGCAGACGGGAAAACGATCTCCGAATATTATTCATCCAATGCTCAGGATTATCATGATGAATAAAATCAATGGTTCTTAAAACGTCTTGAAGCTTTGAATACATGGCTTCCAGTTCGTAATGATTTGCAAGCTTAGGTTTGAAGTCGTTACGTGTCTCACTGGTGGCTGTGAATAAAGCATAAGCAATAACCATGACTGCCTGTGAAAGATTTAACGATGAAAATTCGGCTGTTGGAATATTGACCAGAGCATGGCATAGTTTAATTTCTTGATTCGTCAACCCACGATCTTCTGGGCCAAACACAATTGCAATATCATTTTTTTGAGATATATGAATAAGCTGTCGTGCACAATCTTCGGGAGATTGAATCGAAAGCCTGTATCCTCCTAAACGAGCCGTTGTGGCCACAACATATTGAAAAGGAATCAACGCTTCAGCCAGATCATTATACACATACATGTTTTCAATAACATCATAGGCGCTATGGGTTGCCAATTTTAAAACTTTCGATAAATCGCAATTATTAGGGGAAATAACAATCAATTTATTAATTCCCATGTTACACATGGCTCTGGCAGCAGAACCTATATTTTCAGGGAATCGAGGTTTGTTCAAAACAATCGCGACATTATCCAGTTGAACACGATACAAATTTTTATTTTTCATGATAGCGGGTACATTTTAAGCGCTGAAAGCGCAAATTAATAGAGCCCAAGGCAGCCCCCGGGTAACGATTTATAGAAATTTTAGCCCTGAAAGAGCGTAATTAGTTTACTTCTTAATTAAAATCCTTCCTAATTTCCACCTGTGTTTTTAGAAAAGATTTAACATTTTCTATCGGAACTTCATTTCGATGAAAAATTCCAGCCGCTAAAGCTGATTCTGCCTGTGTTTTTGTAAAAACTTCCAAAAAATGAGCTTCACAACCAGCACCACTGGATGCAATCACTGGAATGGATACAGCCTGTTTAACGGCATTAATGAGTTCAATATCAAATCCGGAGTTGGTTCCATCTTTGTCAATGCAATTGAGCAGAATTTCACCAGCACCCATCATTTCACAGATGCGAGCCAAAGTAACGGCATCAACGTTTCTTCCTTCTCGCCCACCTTTGATGGTGCATTGATACCAGCAATATTGCTCTCCATTTGGGCCTGGAAACTGTGTCTGAATAACATGATGAGAAACAAAATCTGGATTTTCAACATAAACACGTCTTGGATCAATGGAGATCACCACAGCCTGATTGCCATAAACCCTGGCGATTGTTTCAATTGCAGTGGTTCCGGTTTTTTGGCCTGTTTTCAGATAATCCTCTACAATTACCACAGCATCACTACCAATGGACACCTTGTCTGCTCCAGATCGAAAATATGACGATGCCACGTCAAGCGCACTGTAAAACTTTCCATTCGCATCTGTATAATCACGAATCCCACCACCGATGGTTAATGGAACAAATACATTCAGCGAAGTTTGTTTTAAAACCGACAACATGGGCATGTCTTCCAAAGGGAAATCGCGAAATCCGGTTATATTTAAAAACGTTATTTCATCAGCCCCTGATTCGTAATACCTTCTGGCCAGCTCAACAGGTTTTCCCAGATTTCTCACAGATCCTTTTTCTCTGACATCATATTGGTCACCTTTGGTCACTACAAGATCACCCTGATCATTGGCTCTAACATCCAAACAGGCAATAATGCGTTTGGCCAGACATGTTTTATGGATTGTATGCGTTGGCATCTGAGATTGGGAATCGGATTTTAAAAAATTATTCAACATGCGAAGCCCGGCTCTGCCACTTTTTTCAGGATGAAACTGAACCGCGATAATATTGCCTTTTTGAATACCACTGGTAAATGAATAATCGTAATCCGTTGTACAAAGAATAGACTCTGTTGTTTCAGGAACAGCATGGTAAGAATGCACAAAATAAAATTTTTCCGTTCCTTCAAATTGCTGCCAGAGTACTGAAGACTGATGACATGAAATACCATTCCACCCAATATGTGGCACAGATAAATTTGTATTAAATCGTTTCACCATGCCAGGAATAATACCAAGACCTTTTTGTTCAGGTGCTTCTTCACTCCCATCAAATAAGGCATGCAATCCCAGACAAATACCTAAAAAAGGTCGGTTTTCTAACAAGTATTGTTTCAGTGGTAAGACAAATCCTTTTTGGTCAAGGATTTCCATCATGCTGCCAAAAGCACCAACACCAGGGAATACCAGTTTTTCTGCCGCAAGGATGTCCTCACCGCTTTTGACAATTTTAATGGTTTCACCCAAACGTTCAATGGCATTAATAACACTTCGAACGTTTCCCGCTCCATAATCCAATAATGTAATCATTTTGTTGTTCCTAAAATCGTATCAATCGTATCCATTTTGGATAAAATATCATTGAGCGATTGATGTAAAGCGTTTTTATTGTTAAATCCAATGTGCAACTCATAACGATTGTTCTCAAAATACGGTGGTGGGATCAATTTAATATCAGACTTTAACTGTAATCGTTCAATTTGCTTCATAACCCTTGTTTCCATTTCCACGAAACTTGGATAGCGCACAGATTTGAGATACATCCTTACCCAATGAATTTTTTGTTTTCGATCCACATCATCAGACATGATCTTTCGAATCTGCTTATGGTTTAAAACATCATCAAAGGATAGTTTATCTCGTTTTGAAATTTCATCACAATAGGTTAATATTTCGCGTTGAATATTCAAACCAGGTTTTAATTGCTCAAACATCCTGGTGATCAGTTGGGCATCTGTTTCAGAAAGTGCTGCCAGTTTATGGGCTACTGGTAAGGCAATATAATCATTTGAGATACCAGCTTGAATGCAATGAAACATATCACATAGGGGTCTAATAAGTCGCATGGCTTTTTGAGAAACAGGAAGTCCTAATTGTCCAGCAACTTCCTGTAAAGACATATGCTCAGGCAACGTTTTTTCAATTAGCGAAAGCCCTCTGCTTTGCTCTAACACATTTAAAGTTCGATGGCAGTTATCAGCAACCGCACGTTTTGCACAAGTAAACGACGATACATTTTCAGGTAATTCATAGCAGGGAATACGCATCATTTCCAATTGCTGACAGGCCTGGATTCGTTGAAAACCATTGATAATCCGATAGGTATCTTGATTGGGTTGCTTTTGTATGGCCGGTGGATGAATCAAGCCAATTTGTTCTATGGATAGGCATAGATCAGAAAATCCATTTGAAACCGAAAGCTGATAGTATGAATCTGAACAATCAATGGTTTTCAAGTCAATATTCTTAATAGGCGTACACTCACAGAAAGGATCAGACATCAGTTATTCCCGTTAATCGCGTTAATGCTTCAATATATTTTTTCCTTGTGTTTTCAATAACTTCTAACGGAAGTTTAGGGGAAGGCGCTTTTTTATTCCAATCCAGACCTTCCAGGTAATCTCGCACGTATTGTTTATCATAACTAAACTGCGGACCACCGGGTTGATACTGGTCTTTAGGCCAAAATCGTGAAGAATCTGGTGTCATCACTTCATCAATCAGTATCAGTTCCCCATTATCCAATGTGCCAAATTCAAATTTAGTATCCGCAATAATAATTCCTTTTTCATCTGCCCATTTTCGTCCTTCCTCGTAAATGGAGAGGGTCAACGATTTTATTTGTTCAGCCATTGATTTTCCTAAAATATCAATGACCTTTTCAAAAGATATGTTTTCATCATGCTCCCCTTGTTCTGCTTTTGTGGAGGGGGTAAAAATAGGTTCCGGTAGTTTATCAGATTCTTTAAGCCCAGGGGGGAGTTTGATTCCACATATATCTTGACTCTTCTGATAGGATTTCCAACCAGAGCCTGAAATATAACCTCTGACCACGCATTCAACCGGGAGCGGTTTTGTTTTTTTGACCAGCATGGCCCGTTTATCAAGTTCATTGGCATAAGCCTGACATTCCTGAGGCATCTGTGAAACATCAGCAGTGACGATATGGTTTTGAATGACTGATTTCATTTTTTCAAACCAGAACAGTGAAATCTGAGTCAAGACTTTTCCCTTATCTGGAATAGGGTCTTCCATTACCACATCAAAAGCAGACAGGCGGTCAGTGGTGACAATTAATAGTTTATCATCAAAATCATAGATATCTCTTACTTTTCCTCTGTGAAGTAATGTCATATCTGAAAACTCGGTTTGTTTAATGGCTGTAGACATTGCGTCAGTCTCCTTTTTTTGATTCACTTTATTAATGATTAATTAAAAACGCCTTTTATATCTCAATCGTATGAATTGTCAAAAAAAATATCATATTCTAATAATTGAACAATATATTTTTTTTAATTAAATTTACTCAGGATATTCGCAGTATTGATCAAGAGCAACATTATGTATTAAAACGATGATTGAGGTGATTTCCGAAAAAGAATATACCAAGTTTCAAAAACAATGCAAATATGTTATTTTAGAACTTAAATACACAGAATCTATAAATCAAATTGCAATTTTTCAATCATTGGATTCTTATTCATTTTCAGTATAGGCTTTACTATGCTGATACATTTCTTTGCGGTGATTCATTTTTTTTAAATATAGATGAACCCGATCTGCTGGAATATCCTGACTGTGTCGAATCAGTTGTATTGATTTATTTTGGGTTGCTAATGCTTCATGAAACTGACCATTCCGAGCATAGGCTGCTGCAAGCGTATCCGTGAAAACCCAGTTATCAGGTGAAATGGATACGGCTTTTAATGCATATTGAAGGGATTTTCTGGCATTGCGATATTTACTGTATTTTGATGTTGCATAAAACCAGGCCATCTGATTTAAATATCCTGGATTATTTGGGGCTATTGAAATAGCGTTTTCTGCATCTATAATAAAATCATCAAGAAGGCTTTGCTGAAGTTTGCAATAGGCCATCAGAAAATACGCCTGATCCATATCTTTTTTTAATGCCAATACCTGTTTGATAATTTTAATTGCCTCAGTAAATTTTTTTTTATCTGCCATTTTTTCAGCATTTTCAAGAAGTTTATAGACATGCTGTTGATCTGAATTAATGACAAAACATCTTTTTTGGTTAATTTGAATACTCCACCAGTTATTTATGGTCCTTGATAATAATATTTTAAGACCGGGATCTTTTTCATCGGTAATCAGTTCGTAATTATTATCATCCAATTGGAGAAGATCACGTACGCGTGTTGCATTGCATTGATCATTTTCCTTACAAACTTTCTTGATATTGTATGATAGTATTGATAAGCTTGGAAGTTCTTTTGATTGATAATTATCTTCTTCAGCTCTATTTTGAGCATAGGCTGATAGCGATATCATAACGATAATAAATGGAATAATTGAGTGTACTTTCATTAATCTGATCTCCTCAAAACATCTTTATATGAAAACGTTGCCAAAAAACAAACAAATTGTTATTTCAGCATCCCGTAGAACGGATATTCCTGCTTTTTATATGGATTGGTTCATGTCTGGATTGCACAAAGGTTTTTTTTGTATCCACCACCCATACCATCGAAAAAAAATGATTATTCCTGCCCCTTCTGAAAGTATTCATTCTATTGTATTCTGGTCAAAAAATTACGAACCCTTTATACAGGGAAAATATGCAGATATCATTCAATCAATGGGATATCATCTTTATTTGCATTTTACAATCAATACACCATTGGAAATTTTAGAACCTGGTGTTCCTCCACTAGAGAATCGTCTCTCTCAATTGGAAATTCTTTCAAATTTAGTTGGCCCCGAAGTTATCAACTGGCGATTTGACCCTATATGCCGTTATCAAATAACAGATCAGTTTGGAAAGACGCATATATATGATAATTTAAGCAGTATAGACACAATCGCAAGGGCTGTTTCAAATGCTGGTATCAAACGGTGTGTGACCAGTTTTATGGATAATTATCGTAAGATACAGACGCGCACCCAAAAAATTTCAAACTTTCAATTTCTTGAATTCTCAAGAAAAGAGCAAGTTGAGATTATTTTACAAATGAAAACAAAGCTCAATCGTTTTGACATAAAATTGTACACTTGTTGCGAGAAAGACCTGCTGAATGAATTTTCTGATGATCGCCAGGTACAAGCCAATTCATGTATTCCAAATGATTTTTTAATGAAACACTATGGTGGTCAATTAGCTGTCAAAAAAGATTATGGGCAAAGAACCAGGTTTGGTTGTGAATGTAAAGTTTCTAAAGATGTTGGAGACTATGTTTGTCATCCTTGTTTGCATCAGTGTTTATATTGTTATGCAAATACGGCCTAAAACAGTTGTTCTCTGGTATTTATATGAGACAAATTCAGAGAACAACTGTGATGTTTAGACTAAAACCCTATATCTGTTTCATCTTCTAACAAATTTACTGTTGGAATTTCTTTCTTCTTTGCCATGTTATCATGCATGCGGCAATATATTGAATCTGTTAATGCAAGATTTTTACATCGTGTACCAGCCTTGGTCAATGCTCTGCATTGTTCTGGTGGAATGAAGGTGTCTTCAACATCTTCATCCATATCATCCGTTTCGTTGTTTTCTTCTGGCATTTGTGCTGTTTCATCAAGAAAATCGTAAATAACTTCACGTAAACGCGTATCAGCCAATGATGGAAAAAAGATGGGTTCATGGTCAAGTTCTTCTTGTTCAAGTGGTTCATCTCTCATATCGTTTATAATCAAAGGATCACCATCAATTTTTCCTGTTTTGGCCAATGAAACGACATGATCAAATTCTTCCTGAAATGCCAGCAACAGCTCTTCTGGATTTTCAACAAGAGCTGCATCAGTTGCAACACCAATCGTCACCGTATTATTATAACTGATAATGCTTATACCATGACCAACTTGTCCGATTCTTGGCACCCAAAACATCATATTTTTAATTTTTTTACCAGCAAAATAGAGTGGGCTTTTAGGGCCTGGAACGTTGGTTAACACAGCCGTAGATTTATTGGCGAGGAAATGAGCGGCACGTTTAGCCAAATTAGATGGAGAAACGCCTAACGCATTGAGCGCCTGAAAACCGACGATAGCATCAGGCGATGATTTAATATTATCCATGCGCCGTTTTACCTCGCGCATTCGGATAACCGGATCCTCAACATGAATCGGAAGTGACAGAAAAATGAGGCTAAACTTATTACCTAATTCACATTCTCGCCCTGGACGTCGAATATTAACCGGTATCGCCACACGTAAATCCAACTCATTGACCTTGTCATTTTGTTTTTGAAGGTAACGACGAAGCGCGCCACTCACTGTTGAAATTAAAACATCATTTACTGTTGCACGGACACTTCTTCCCACAAGCTTAACATCATCAAGATCAATTGGCTTACTCCATGCGACATGTTTTCGAATACTTAATGGGCCTTTTAAAGATGTTTTGGGATCGGGTGGCATAATCATCAATCGGGTTAATACCCCTGCAAAATCAAAAGCCAGTCCAGTGCTAAGACGTGCCAGTTCTATCAGATGAAAAGGATTGGTTATAGATTCCACACATTCTTTTTTAAGAATTTTTCCGACCTGGCGAGCAATTTTAACTGCTTCCTTCATATTCTTTTTGGTCGCCCCTTCACCAGGAATAGAATCCGTTTTTATGGGTAAATTATCGGGTTTTGTTAGATCAGGCTTTGTATCAGTAAGGGAGAACAAAACATGAATTAACGCTATTCCATCTGCAATACTATGATGAATTTTTGTAAACAAAACACATCCATCATTGTAATTTTCAATTAAATACATTTGCCACAGTGGTTTGGTTCTGTCCATGGGTACAGATGTTAAGTCACTGATCATTTCCTGCAAGGCAGATTTATCACCGGGTACAGGAAGTGCCATTCTATGCAAGTGAGATCGTATATCAAAAGTTGGATCTTCTTCCCATGTTGGGACACCTACTCCTGAAATTGGTTTTACGACACGCTTTTTAAAGCGATCAAATACCAATAATCGTTTTTCAATCGTTTCTTTAACATCTTTAAAATTGAGTATTTCATCAAATTCCTGTACTGCTGTTATAATCATTAAATTTGTAGGTTGATCCATGTGGAGCCAGAACGTATCCACGTTGGTCATTAATTCACTCATATGTGTCTCCCATTTTTTTTCAGGAATGAAAATGACAATGTAATGGGGTCATTTTTTCCAAAAGTTATAAAAAATATTTCAGCATTACAAAGTTTAAGCTTAAAAATTATCAATTTTATATCTAATTTGCAATGGTAAATTCAAAAAGTAAAAAAAAATAATTCATTGAGACAAATCTGTAAACTGCGCCTTGACGGCTAAAATTTCAGGTAGTATTGACACAAAGGCATCAATAAGATCAGGATCAAAACTTTTCCCTTGTAGTTTTATCATTTCGTCCATTGCTTCTTCAACAGGCCATGGTTTTTTGTAAGGACGTTCAGAAGTTAATGCATCAAAAACATCAGCAATAGCAGCTACTCTTCCCTCAATGGGTATCTCTTCTTTTGTCAATTGCTTGGGATATCCTGTGCCATCCCATTTTTCATGATGCGTATGGGCAATGGAAACAGCCATTGATATCAATGGGCTATCAACAGATGGAAAAACTGTTTTTCCTGTGGCGTCTTGCCCCGATAAAATGCGTTTACCAATAACCGTATGCTGTTTCATGATCTCAAATTCTTCTTTGGTCAATTTACCCGGTTTCAGCAATATAGAATCCGGTATACCAATTTTTCCCACATCATGCATAGGGCTGGCATCAAGAATTCTTTTACATTCTTTTTCTGATCGTCCTATACGGCTATATATCAAGTGGCAATAATGACTCATTCGCTTAATATGCATACCAGTTTCTGTGTCTCTATATTCAGAAGCCAGGCCTAATAGATAGATAACTAGTTTTTGGGTTTCTGACAATTCACGAGTTCTCTGGGCAACAAGATCTTCCAAACGATCCCTATGTCTTTTTAATTCCAGTTGAAGTTTAATTCGTTCACGAACAATTGGCATACAAAAAGGTTTGGTGATATAATCAGCAGCTCCGAGAGATAAACCTTTTGTCTCATCAGCCTCACTATTCAATGCTGTTGTAAAAAACACTGGGATATTTTTCGTTCTTTCATCAGCTTTTAATGTTTTACAAATAGTGTATCCATCTATATCTGGCATCATGATGTCCAGTAATATTAAATCTGGATTTTTACTACAGGCAAGTTTGAAAGCCTGTTCACCTTTTGTAGTTGCGATTAAACGATAATCATTTTTTAGTATTTCACGAATAATGTCGATGTTTTCAGGCATATCGTCAACAACGAGCAAGGTATGTTTTTTAGCCATGAGCCGTATCCTTTTTCTGATTCATTCGATAAACAAAAGCCAGTAATTCTGCAACAACCATATAAAGTTCTGGTGGAATTTCTTCTTGTAATTCCAGTTCAGACAATACTGATACCAAATCAGGATCTTCCTTGATTGGAATATCATGCGATTTTGCAAGGGAAATAATTTTTTCAGCAATGTACCCTTTCCCTTTAGCTGTCACTCGAGGAGCTTTATCAACCCCCTGATTATATTTCAATGCAACAGCTTTTTGTTTTTGAATATTCTCTTCCATTTGATCACGCAAAAGTATTTAAATGCTGATTGGATTTGACGACATCATGGATTAACGACATTTCTTCAAAGTCTTTTTCTTCCTTTAAATGATAAGCTATCATTTGAATATGTATACCATGAATGTTCAATGCGGTTGTTAATGATGTGTCATATTGTCTGAATAATTCAATAAGTTCTTTTGAACAAATCCAAAAATCAAGTCTTAATTGTCGTTGAAATAAAGCAGCTTCAATTTTGATTGGACCAATTTGCGTCATTTTTAATAATAACGCAGCTTTCAACATAGCATCCGCATGATGTTTTCTGCCTTTTCTGGAATCTGAAATATCAATTAATAATTCACCCGTATGAAAAAAATTTCCAAACACTAACGGCAACATGAAGTACAGTTTACCATTATCTGCTAATGCTTTGTGATTCAATAACTGCCACTGCTCAATCTGTTCAATTATTTGTTCAAGCCCAAGTTTTATGTCATTCGTTTCATCCTGGATATTATTATACATTTCAAGAGCTAATCCTTTGAAATCTTGCTGGATAAGCTTTTTTAAACGATCCTGTTTAATCTCTTTTTGACTTGATGCCAACCATTGTTTAAGTTTGTTTTCCCACAACAATCCTGAACGTTGTAAAAAGGCCATCAGGTAATAGGGTGTAATACTGTCACCGGGTTTGATAGCCATTTGAGAAAACAATTGAAATAGCTGTATCATCAATTTTTTATTTTCTGGTTCTGAATTTTTTTCCAGGCGCTCAAATAGCTGGTTAAAGAGCTGGTAAGGTGAGGCCTGCATCGCAGAACCCATCCATTGAAGTGAATTCTTTGAAAACACTGTTGAATCAAAAACTTTGAAAATATAGTGGGGTTGGGTTTGCATAACACGAAATTGAGCCGTTCCACCTTTTGGAAGTTGAACACTCGTCTGAGCAGTAAGTTGTTTCCCATTTACCAGTAATTTTGCGCGTCCCATACGACTATAATCCAGCACTTTTGCAGTTACAATATCTCCTTTATTAAGAGAAAGATTTTTAGCACCCGCTTCCTGGTTTAATGGTTTGATTGATCGATTATGATGAATAATTAAATCTTGTAGACTGCGAATCATGGAAGGCCTCTTTGCTAAGATATGCCAAAAAATATAAAATGTAGGAAAGATTTCTTAATAAAAAAAAGAGGGAACATGAGTAAACCTGATATGTCTATTTATATGCGTTCAAATTATTAAAATTTCGCTCAATGTTTTGAAATTTTTTCTTTAATCCAAGAACAAGATCGACTTCACCTTTAGAAACTCCCATTTTTTGAGCAATGGCATCAGATTGAACGCCACGTCTGGATAATTTCAGAACTTCATCTGCATTCAGTGATTCAGTGTTTGTCCCACCTGAAAAAGTCATCGCGGATTTTCTTGGAGAATGTCCTGTTAGTGACGTTTTTTTCTGTTTTATATCTTTTTTTGAAATAATATCCTTAACAAACGGTGATTTATGTTTTGAAAAAGTCATTTTTTGAAACGGTTTATCGTTTTCCATTTCAGCAGCAATATCTTTAACCTGCTCAATATTTTTTTTCAAAGAAAGAACTAAATCAACCTCTTCTTTTGTAACCGATAATTTGACAGCTATGGTATCTGAAGACAATCCTTGTTGTGACAGTCTTATGACATCATCTTGAAATTCTTTGAAATTTTTACTTTTTTCTGGTTTAGGATTAGAAATACCCGGTTCATTCAAACGATTTGTTCTATTAATGGTTTCTGCAGCAGATGGAGATATGTGCTTGTTTGTTTGATCAACAAGACGGATTGCTTTTGATATTCTCAGGTCCAGTTTATCAGCCAGATCATTAACGATTTGTTCTTTATCTTTAAGCAAAACCTCTAATTTATATGAAACTGATTTTGCTTCAGTAATTAATGGCTGCAATAAATCATCCATTGATTCTGGAATGTTTGGGTCGTTATCCTTTCGAGAAAGACGTCTCATAAACATTATAAAGAGCAAAATAATGCCAACATCCAAAACGATCAGAGTTATAATCAATATTTTCATCATTATTTTAAACAATTAAATATTATATAGACAAATAGTTGGTAATATAAACATCATCAACCGTTCCAGTTATCAATATATAATTAATTTCTTTCTTTAGCCTTTTTTTAATTGATTCACCTGAGATTTCAGTTACAGGAGTTGATTCAAATAAGCGTTTAAGAATACCAAAAATTGCCCCTCTGACAAAAGTTTTCCGATCTTGTATTTCTTTAAATACTGATTCATTAGAAGTCTTGAGTGCAATTCCAATATTAATGTATGTTTTTGAAGGTTTATCAGGTAACAGCAACAGGAATGAATTAAAATTTAGTGTTAATTCCGGATACATTAAAATCAGTGGTATAGTTGCTCTATAAACAATCGGTTTTTTTCTTTTTCCCAGTGGTTCCTGAATAGCTGCCAATTCTTTTGATTTTTCTTCTGTTGTCTCAACTTCAGTTTCAGTAACTGATGTTGCTGTTGCTTTCGTTATATCACTGGTTTCAGTAGTGTTATCACTTGCTTCAACAACCTTATCAGATTCTTCATCAACATCTTCATCTGTATCCTCATCAGAGGAGAAAATATCATCAGTGTCTTCATTAGGAGTTATTCCTTCTGAATCATCAATAACTTTAAAACGATAAACCACTGGTTCAGATCTTAATCCAGGTGTAATAGGTTCCAAGTCATTAAAAGCAGTAGTTCTGGTTACTTCTTGTGATGGTGTCAACGTTTCACTGACCGAAATTGCGTTTAACGATTCTTGCGCATCTGTGGTATATCCAGTGGCCAATGGTGGAGACGTTACGTCTGATAATTGTTCATCTGAAATATTTATTGTTTGAGACTGAATGGTTTCTAATGCTGTAATGGACTTTTGATTGGAAATATCTGTCAATGATTTAGCAATCGTTGACATTGTTAAAACTTCTGGTTCCGAGGGGGTTGGAGGCAATTGAGGTTCAACCTTTTCAGGAATGACAGGTGGATTCCAATTATCAGCGATATGTTCGGTAGAATTGCCATAAAATAAAAAATAGACCCCAGAAAGACCACCCATAATAATGATCAGCAACAAAAACAATAAGAAAAATATTTTTTTCATTGAAACCTGAGATTCTAAAGTTTCAGGTACATTTTCAACAATTTCCATTGTTTGTTCAAATGTCGGCTCCATGTCTACATATGGATCTGAATCGTCATTTAATATTGTATCTTTTTTGGCCATTTTTCTGCTACATCTCCAATTATTGAAAATACGATTTCAATTTAACCTTTAACTTAATAATACACTGAGTATGTATTTGAGAAATACGAGATTCTGTTAGTCCCAGAACGGAACCTATTTCTTTTAATGTCAGACCTTCATGATAATATAAAGCAATCACTTTCTGTTCTTTTTTGGATAATTTTTTAATACCTTCAGCAACAACTTGTTTGGTCTCAGCAACCAGTGTTTCATCTTGAGGCGTTATTTGGAATGGAATAAAGTTAACATAAGACTCTTTTGTTTCAGAAAAGCCCTGATCTCTGACGGTTTCATCAAGGCTGAGTAAATCAACACTCCGCGCCTGATCTAGTAATATATAATATTCTTCCGCTGTAATACTAAGTTCAGCAGCAATTTCATCATCATCAGCCGGCCTTCCCAGCTCCCTTTCGACTTTTTGGATACATTTCTCCATATCCTGAATTTTTTTTCGAACAGAACGAGGAATCCAATCCAAATTACGTAACCCATCCAAAATAGAACCTCTTATTCTAACTTCAGCATAGGTTTTGAACTTTACGTTCTTATCTGGATCAAACTTACTGATTGCATCAAGAAGGCCCATTGTACCACAGCTGATTAAGTCATCTAATGACACATTTGGTGGTATACGCATGGAAATCCTGCTGGCTATATATTTAACCAGAGGTGCATATTTACGGACCATCTGTTCCCGTTCTTCATTTGTAAATGCAGGAATTTTTTCCTTAGCATAATTTGTATTTGATACATTACTCATAATTGAAGATTTGACATAAATTTTTTCCAAAAGAAACTTAGCGTTTTAACATCATTTTTGGGTTCAGAATCATCTAAAATTCTTTGAGCCAGCTGTTGAAATTGTTTTCCAGAAACACTTTTTGGAAAACAGATTACCACAGGCGTTTGCCTTCGTACAGATGTTTGAATGTGTTCATCTCTGGAAATAAACCCTAAATATTCTAATTGGATGTCCTGTAAAAAACGGGACAGATTAGTATGAATATTGTTAAACACGGCCTCTGCTTCTTTTTTATTTCGAGCCATGTTCACCAACAGTTTAAACGTCTTTGTGCCATGCTGCTGATACATCACTTTAATCAATGCATAAGCGTCAGTAATTGATGTGGGTTCAGGAGTCGATATGACAATTCTTTCTTCAGCAGCCATATTCAAATAAGTTATATTTGTACTGATACCTGCTCCTGTGTCAATTAAAAAAATATCAACTTGTTCATCCAATGAATCAAACTCATTTAATAAAAGCAATCGTTCGCCTTCGGATAAGTTCGATAATTTTTGGAGCCCGGAGCCGCCTGGAATAATTCTTATATTTTCAGGTCCAACTTCAATAATATCTGATAAACTTTTTTCACCTGAAATGACATGTTGAATATGAAATTTTGATCGAATCCCCAACAAAACATCAATATTAGCTAAACCTAAATCACCATCAAAGATCAACACATTTTTTTTCAGACGGCTGAATTCAATCGCCAGATTTCCAACAACATTTGTTTTCCCCACACCACCTTTTCCACTGGTAACCGCAATAACCTTTGGAGCGGAAGGGTTAGTTTCAGTTCTTTCTGTTTTTCTAAGATCCCATATATCATTGGAATACTTATGAATTAAATTTCTTAAGCCACTCGCCTGGTCCAATTCAAACTCCTGAATAAGCAGTTATTTAATGACTAAAATAATAGTCTTAGAATATCCATTTTGGTTGGTGTCATAATATCCTCAGGCACTCTTTGACCTGTTGTTACAAAAGAAACAGGCATTTTTTGAGCCATGAGCTGGTTAATTATCACACCACGTTGTCGGGTTTCATCTGTTTTCGTAAATATATATGTCGTATAATCTAATTTCTTAAAGTTTTTTGCAACTCGTGCCATTTCAGATTCGTGAATTCCTGAGCTGATTAATAAATGCTTAGTTATTGGCCTGTTGCCAATAAGTTCTTGCATCTCCTGAATTCGATCATAATCATAATGACTTTGCCCTGCGGTATCAATTAATACAACATCCTTGTCTTTCATCCGATTAAGAGCAAAAGCCAACTCTTTTTGATTGAATGCTGGCAAACATGGAATCCCCAAAATACTGGCATATGTTTTCAGTTGATCCAGAGCCGCTATACGATAATTGTCAATCGAAATAAAACCAACTCTTTTTTTTTTGAGTAAAAATTCATTGGCTGCAATTTTAGCAACAGTCGTCGTTTTTCCAACACCCGTTGAGCCAATAAAAGCAGCAATAACTTGTTGGTCAGTATCAAAAGGATCACTTACTTCAATTTCTTTTAAAATTTCTTTTAAAACTTGTTTTCGGACATCCTGCGGAGAAAAATTTTTATTTTTTGCGAAAATTCCTGATTTCTCCATAAAACGACGCGCATAATATTCATTGATACCACTTCGAATCAATCTTCCAAAAATGTTAATCGCTCCAGGCACTAATCTAAAAGCGTCTGTAAGCATTCGAGAACGATCAAGTATAAACATCATCTCCTTAATGCTCATCAATTCTGATTTAAGTGTTTTGATTGCATCTGCAGAAAGATTTGTATCTGTCGGAATCTCAAGAGCATCATTTTCCTGATCATTTCCAGGCATCGCTGTTATTTCAAAATATTCTTCATATCCATCATTAGTGTTTGTTCTTCGGTGTTTTTTATCTGTTGATAATATTAATGCTTCAGGCCCCATTTCTTTGCCAACAAGTCTCATGGCATCAGCAATGGTATTTCCCTGAAATTTTTTAACCTTCATACTTCAAACGAACCTTTCCCAATGACTTAAAACGCATATTATTTAGCAACTCAGCTTGAGAAAAAACCATCAATGATGGCGCAAATTGTTCAACCATTTTTCGAAAATGTCTGCGTAAAGCCGGTGAGCATAAAATGATGGGTTGAAATCCCATTGCCATTACATTTTCTGTCTCACGACCAACAGATTCCATAATGGCATTGGCAACGGTTGGATCGACACTAAGATATGAGCCATGTTCTGTATGCTGAATGCTATTCACCAAGATTTCTTCAACATCTTGTGCCAAAGTTACTACAGGTAGAGTTCCATCATCTGATAAGTGCGGTGTTACAATTGATCTTGCCATTTTTTGACGAACATACTCAGTCAATAATTCAGGATCACGTGTCATACCGGCATAGTCAATCAAAGTTTCTACGATTGTCAATAAATTTCGTATCGAGACGCCTTCCTTTACAAGATTTTGAAGAACTTTTTGAGTAATTCCTAAGGGGATAATTTTGGGATCTAAATCTTCAATAACTTTGGGGAATGTTTTTTTCAAATTATCCAAAAGATGTTGTACATCTTGCCGTCCCAGTAATTCATCTGCGTGCATTCGAATAATACTGGTTATATGTGTTGCCATAACAGAAGCATTATCAACAACTGTATATCCGGCAAATTTGGCTTCTTCACGTTGATTGGCGGGAATCCAGATTGCGGGCAAATCAAATGCAGGTTCTTTTGTTTCTATCCCTTCGAGTTTATTGGAAATATCTCCAGGATCCATCGCCAGTAAATGGTTCATCATTAGTTCGTAACGACCAACCTCTGAACTCTTAATCATTAAACGATATTCACTGGGTTTCAGTTTGAGATTATCGCGAATATGTATTGGAGGAATAACCATTCCCATTTCAAGTGCAAATTGTCGGCGAATAGAGCGGATACGATCCAGAAGTTCTCCATCCTGGCCCTTATCAACCAATGGTATTATGCCGTAACCCACTTCGAGTTCCATTGGATCAACAGAAAGCAGATGTTCCACAGCTTCTGGCCCTTCTTCTTCTATAGCTTCCTTTTGAGCCGCTTCTTCAACAGCCTTTTGTTCAGCTATTTGTTCTTCATCCTCTGGTGTTTCGCGAGTTACCAAATAAACACTTCCCGCTAAAAGCATTCCTAATGATATGAAAGGTATGTGCGGTAATCCTGGAATCAAACCAAAGGCAAAAATAACTCCTGCACCCATATATACAGCCTTGGTATTTGTAAACAACTGTTGCTTAAATTCAATTCCCATACTTTCTTTGGAAGCCGATCTACTGACCAGAATACCAGTTGCTGTAGAAATCAGAATCGATGGTATTTGTGAGACAAGTCCATCACCAACCGTTAAAATGGTATAAGTTTGTGCTGCTACCCCTGCAGTCATTCCTTGCTGAAGAACTCCAATAATAAAGCCACCAATAATATTAATAAAGGTAATCACAATGCCAGCGACAGCATCTCCTCGAACAAATTTACTGGCGCCATCCATTGCACCATGGAATTCAGATTCTTTAGCTATATCCTCACGTCTTTTTCTAGCGGTCGGCTCATCAATCAAACCGGCATTTAAGTCAGCATCAATAGCCATTTGCTTTCCTGGCATACCATCCAATGTAAACCTGGCAGCCACTTCAGCAATACGCGTAGCACCCTTTGTAATAACAATAAAATTGATCGCTACTAAAATAATAAAAATAATTAAACCAACAACATAGTTTCCACCTACGACAAAATCACCAAAAGCTGTGATAACTTGCCCTGCATCAGCATAAAGTAAAATTAATCGGGTTGTCGCTACATTAAGCGATAATCTGAAAAGTGTCATGACCAAAAGAAGTGATGGAAAAATAAAAAAATCAGTCGGTTTTAGTACATACATACAGGTAATAAGAACAATTACTGATAAGGTAATACTAATCGACAGCATTAAGTCCATAACAAAGGTTGGCATAGGAATAATCATAATGACGATTATTCCTATCATGCCAATGATCATTGTGGTATTTTCAATATCAATATCAATATTATATTTTTTTTTGAGTGTATTTATCATTATCCTATACTACTTTTCTCAGACTTTACCTTTTAATCGATAAACATAGGCAAGAACTTCAGCCACAGCCTGATACAATGTTGTGGGAATTTCACTGCCTAGATCAACCATGCTATAAAGATTCCTGGCCAGCTCCTTGTTTTCGACGATTGGAATTTCATGTTCTCTGGCACGTTTTTTGATATTTTCAGCAACCAGTCCTGCACCTTTAGCAAGCACTGTAGGGGCGCTCATTGAAAAATTATCATATCCCAATGCAATCGCCAGGTGGACAGGGTTGGTAACAACAACATCAGCTTTGGGTACATTTTCCATCATTCGCCGCATTGCCATTTCTCTTTGAAGCGATTTTATCCGAGATTTAACTTGAGGGTCACCTTCAGTTTGTTTCGATTCATCCTTAATTTCCTGTTTGGTCATTTTAAGATTTTTTTCGTGTTCGTACTTTTGATAGGAAAAATCTATAATCGCAATAAAAATCATCACGATACTAACCCATAAAAAAATACGAAACATCACTGAGAGAATATACAAAATAATAGAACGGACTTCCATATCTCCCAAATTGATTAAAAAATCCGTTTCGCCACTGATAATGGTATAGGCAACCCAACCGACAATGATTAGTTTGGCAAGAGATTTTCCAAGCTCAACCAGCGATCTTAATGAGAACAAAAGACGTTTCAAGCCTGATATAGGATTAAAAGCACTTAATTTTGGCGCAAGCGCTTTCCACGTAACTTTAATTCCACCTACTTGTATGGCCTGAACAATAAATGTAACCGCTAAAATCAAAGCAAAAATGGGAAGCAGAGTAATCAAATAATCTTCAATATATCTCTTTGTAAATGCAAGGAAATCAGCATCTGTAAAACTGGGGTTTGCCCATATTTTAAATGAATCTCTTAAAAAATATTCAAATCTGCCATATAAAAAAGAGCCAAAAATATACAATGCTGCAAGCCCAGACAATAAAACTGCAACCGTTCCGACTTCAACACTTTTAGCAACCTGGCCTTCTTCTCTAGCTTTACTTCTACGCTTACCAGTAGGCGCCTCAGTTTTCTCTTCACCTGTTTCTGTTTCTGCAGCCATAAAGAAGCCTTAATTTATTGTATTGTCTTTAAACTGTAATGCAGCACAACAATTTTTAAATTATTTTTAAACCATCATTCTCATCAGGTTATTCATCATTGGAATAAACGTTTTAAGGTAACTTTTCAAGAATATTAATACCAATTGCAATGATAATCCAAAAAAAATTAATCCCACAGCTATTTTAAGTGGTAATGCAACAATTAAAATATTCATTTGTGGAGACATCTTAGCTGTCAACCCAAAACCAACATCTACAAAAATTAAGGCAGCAATGGTTGGCGCACCAATTTTTACAGCAATGACAAATAGTTGGGATGCCAATTGCAATACAGGGTTATATAAATCCTGTTGTAAGGAAACTTGACCAAACTGTATAATATCAAAACTATTCTGAATAGCAACCAGTAAAAAATGGTGCCCATTTAAGACAAGAAAAACAATCAACGCTACCCAATAACCCAATTGAGAAACCATTGATGATTGTATCCCAGAATTAGGATCAAAAATTGTTGCTATGGCAAAACCCATTTGTAGCCCAGCCATTTGCCCTGCCATTTGTACGCCCATAAAAAAGATATTAACGACCATCCCTAAAATCAAACCAACAATAAATTCACAAAGAACAATATATGCAAACTGCCAGGGTGACGCTGGAAAAATAGCCGGATCAGGTGCAACAACAGGCAAAAGAGCAAGTGTAAACGCAAATGATACTCCAGCTTTAATTGTATTTGGTATACGTTTTGCCCCAAAAATTGGCATCATAAATAAAATAACACTGACACGAAGAAGAACGAGTAAAAACGATTTAAACATGTCAACGCTGATGCCTAATATTTCCATATTTTTTTATCCCTTTATCGAATAAATAAGGGAATTTGAGAAATGCAATATCTTGTAAAAGAAACTAATTTTTCAAGCATCCATGGCGCAAATAACATTAAACCGAGAAAGACTGCTAAAATTTTTGGCACAAAAGTCAGGGTCATTTCCTGAATTTGAGTAGCTGCCTGGAAGATACTGACCATGATCCCAACAATCAAGCCTAGTCCAAGCATAGGAGCTGCTATTAAAATAACCATTTTAACAGCTTCCTGTGCGAAGCCTATTACAAATTCAGGTGTCATTCTTTACCTCTAATTCGTCGCAAAAATATCACTAATGTGTTGCAAAACTATCAACCAGCGAAGCAGCAATCAAGCTCCATCCATCAACGAGGACAAATAACATAAGCTTAAATGGCAAGGAAACCATAACTGGCGGCAACATCATCATACCCATTGATAGTAAAACACTGGCAACAACCATATCTATTACTAAAAAAGGCACATAAATAAAAAAACCAATAATAAAAGCCGTTTTAAGTTCACTAATTACAAATGCTGGAATCAAAACCATCGTCGGCACATCTTCTTTATTATTGGGTTTAGCAATTTTTGACATTTTCATAAACATGGCTAATTCTTTTTTCCGAGTCTGACTGAACATAAATTCCCGAATAGGATGAAGCCCTTTTTCAATGGCAATTTCTGTTGATATTTCTTCTCTGAGATATGGCTGAATAGAATTTTGATTTACTTTCTCCCAAACAGGCATCATAATATAAAACGTTAAAAACAATGCAAGGCCAACTATTATTTGATTCGGTGGCATAGAATGCGTTCCCATTGCCTGTCTCAAAAAAGACAATGATGCCGCAACTCTTACAAATGAAGTCATTAATATTAATAAGCTGGGGGCCAAAGAGATTACAGTGATAAGCGCCAGTATCTGGAGTAATACAGAGACTTGCTGAGGATCATCCGTTTGTGCCACACCTATTTGTATGGAAGGAACAGGAATTGCGTTTGCTGCATAAACATTGGAATAGCCGTACAGGCATAGCGTAATAATCAGCAGCCATCCATATTTCCCAATGATATTCATTTTTCGGACGGCACCTGAAAAAGAGTATGGTTTTCATTATTGTTTAGATGCCCTGAAAAAGTATTTTTATCAGCTGATGTCAAATGATCTTTTACCACTATATCTCCTTCAGAATTCGATGAAAATTTTTGGGTTTTATGCAACGGATAATGCGCGAGGCAATTGATATGTTCAGATGTTACGCCTAAAACGAGCCGTTCATCCATCACATCTACCAATAATAACTGTTTTCTTGGCCCAATACTAAATGACGTTATTAGTTTGATTTGCTCGTGATTCAAACTCGTTTTTTGAGTCAACCGTTTAAGTGCATATAAGAAGGCAAGTAAAAGACCTAATACCACGCATAGCATGGCAAATGTTTTACCTGCTGTAAACCATAATTCCATTACTGAGCAACGTCAGGCAAGGCATCAATTGGATTAACAATGTCCGTCAGACGTACTCCAAATTTTTCATTCACCACAACGACTTCACCTCTTGCAAATAATTTTCCATTGACATAAATGTCCATTGGTTCGCCCGCCAGTTTAGAAAGTTCTACAATTGATCCTTTTGACATTTGAAGCAATTCGCTAATAACAATTTTGCTTCTCCCTAATTCGACAACTACTTCTAATGGGATATCCAATATAAAATCTAAACCACGCGTCCATTCATCATCACCACCTAAAGAATCTTCTTCAATGACTTCGTCTTCTTCTTCAAGTTCCTGCTCTTCAATTGTTTCATCTATCTCCATTTTTTCCTCATATTATTTTGAATAGTTATTTAATTATGTTCAGCACAAGGCGGAAAGATATTTATCATTCAAATTGTCAATCGGAGACTCATAAGCTTTAGCAATATTGCCTTTACTGAACAATAAAATCTGTCAAATATATGGTTTGAACTGTCCCCGTTCGCAGCGCATTACTAATTCTACTAATCAACTCATGTTTAAGTTGTTTTTTACCGGCCAGAGAATTGATTTCTTCGAACCTTTTGTTCATTAGCACAAACAAAATAATGTCTCTTATTTGAGGATTACGTTGTTCGATTTCATCAAGAATATCTTTTCGTCGAACCCCCAATTCAATATTAGCTTTCAGGTAATGTTTCGATTCCTGATCCGCTAGATTGACAACAAATGGAGCCATTGAAAAAAAGAATTCTTTTTGTTCATCAATAATGTCCGTTTTGGCTTCAGCGGTTTTAATTTCTTGAATTTCTTTTTCTTCCTTACTCAACTGGGGAGGTTCATCTGCTAATATAACTTTCCATACGATTATTCCCAGACAAATAAACAGCAGCAGAGCCAAAACACCGATTATGATGATCAATAATTTCGAAGACCCTCCAGACTCTTCTCCTGATTCAGTTGTTTCTTCAGTTTCTTCTTCTGCCATCTTTTATTCCTTCCATTCTATCATTATTATATATATTTATCAATTTTGCCTTTTCAAAACAATTTCAACACGCCTATTTTTTTGTCGTTCAAAAAATGTTTCTCCAGAAGTCAAGGGCTTTATTGAGCCTGCACCTCCTGTTGAAAATCGTTCAGGATCAATATTTTTTTCATTGATGAAATAACTGTGAATACTTAATGCTCGATAAAGTGATAATTCCCAATTACTTGAAAAACGGCTTCGACCAGGTGTTATTTTATCCGTATGCCCTACAATTAGAATGTCATTTGTAACAGAATTCAAAACATAGGCAATTCGATCTAACGTTGGATACATTTCTGGTTTAATATCTGCCTGTCCAGATTCGAAAAGAACATCAGCCTTCAAGCTAATAACATAACCTTCTTGATTTTCATAAAGCTCATAATTATTTTCAACAGCTCCCCACTGATCATTAACATCAGCGGTTTCTCCTTCGTTCATTATTTCCTGAAGCATAGCATAACTAACAATCAACATTGCATCCTGAGCGCCAGAATTTTCTAAAATACCTGATGCTTGTTTTGATTCCGGAAATAATAAAGCGCCAATCCCACCACCTTTACCAATAGGCGTAAAGATTGCTTTAATTGCAGCAGTATCCAGCGATCTCATTGTGAGTAACATAACAAAGAATGTCAATAGCAACATTAATAAATCACCAAATGTTACCATCCATCCAGTAGGATCAAAACCATCATCTCCGCCACTTTTCTTTTTAGCCATGTTCAATCCTTATTACTAATCACTAAAATTACTAACCACCAAAAATATCAAATACAAATCTTTGAAACATAAAAAATGATGAAGGCTCTTTTTCATATAGAGCTTTGATTTTATCACGAAGACTCAAATCTACGATAATATCTATTCGACGGTTCATTGCCCTGGTTTTTCGCGTTTCATTACTGGCAATAGGATGATATTCTGCACAACCATATGCAGAAACGCGTTGTGGATTCATTTTACCATTTTCAACAAAAAATTGAAATATTTTCAAAGCTTTTAAAGAAGAAAGTTCCCAATTTGAACCAACAGCTTTTTCTTCGGGTGGACGACTATCCGTATGCCCTGAAATTTTTACGATATGATCATCCTCATTAATAATATTGCAAAGTCTTTCCAAAAAAGGAATGGATGATGGTTTTAACTCATAAGTTCCTTCAACAAAGAGTAAATCATACAGCATGCTGATAATAACCCCCTCTGCTGTAATCCTTATCAAGACTTTTCCAGATGCGTTTTGATCCAGTCCAACAATTTTATGCGTTCTCAAGCTGGTATCCGTTGTCATTGGATCAAGGAAAAGACTTGGATCATTATTACTTGTACTAATTAGTGAACCACCACCTGAAATTGAGCTAAATGCACCTTTGACAGATCCCATTACCGCTTTTGCTCGTTTTTCATCTTCATCAGCCAGTGTGTTTAATACGATAAAGAAGGCAAGAAGCAAAATGAACAATGATACAAGCAATCCCCTCAAGACAGCATCGGAATTAGTATCTTCTGCCTTTTTCTTTTTTTTTGCCATTTGATTAAACTTTCAGCCTATTTGCCTCAACGTAGCACATAGAATTTATCAAAATAACTCTCTGAGAGTTAGCCGAATTAATAAATAAAAAAAAGAAACTTCCTCTTCATAATAATTCACTTACGTTCCTTGTAACTTAATGAAATGTAAGTTCTTTATAAAGCATAGTATTTCCTTTAAAAGGTAGCGCGTGTTATTACAATAGACTATTACTCAATAAAAGATTGCCGTTCTGCGGGGGGTAAATAAACAGACAACTTTTGCTCAACAATTCTGGGGTTTTCACCATTTGCCAAACCAATAACCCCCTCAATAACAATTTCACGTACAACAACTTCTTTTCCACTATACGTTTTTAATTTACCAGCACAAGGCAAACAAATCATATTTGCCATAACCGACCCATAGAAAGTTGTCAAAAGGGCGACAGCCATAGCAGGACCGATTGAGCTGGGGTCGTCCATGTTTTGCAACATCTGAACAAGTCCAATCAACGTTCCAATCATTCCCATGGCTGGGGCGAATGTACCCATTGCAACAAACATATCGGCACCATTCTTATGTCGGCTTTCTAATGATGATAACTCTGCTTCTAGAATTTCTCTAATGGCTTCTGGTTCTAGACCATCAATAGCAAGCCCAACTCCCTTTTTTAAAAATTCATCATTGACACCTTCAACGTCGCCTTCAAGGGAAAGAATTCCCTCTCTACGAGCCTTTGTTGCAAATTCAATGAATTGTTTGATCACTTCCTGAGCAGATGAGCCTGTTGCAAAAATAACCTTTTGTGCAACAGATATCAGGCTAATAACCTCTTTTAAAGGATAATTGACCATAATAACGCCAAATGTCCCGCACACAACAATCAAAATTGATGGAATATTAATAAAAATAGATAATGGCCCTCCCATCATGATCGCTGAAAGAACAAGGCCAAAAGCCGAAACCATACCAATAATCGTTGCAATGTCCATAGTATTCCCCTGAAGATATTTTTAAAAACAAGTAATTAAATTAAGCTCAAATATCAAATTTTTTAGATTCGATCAAGCTTTATACTCAGATTTATTTGAAATACAACAAAAAAATTCTCAGTACATTGAGCTATTTATTTAATAGTCGTACTTTTGTTTGCAATTTGAGTCATCAAATAAATAAATTCAGCCAAACCTATTTGAGCATCTCCATCCACATCAACTTTTGCCAGATCAAAACCATCATTTAAGGGATGAAAGAAAGTTGCCGCAAGCTTTGCCACAATAATGGCATCTTTCAAGTCCAAAGTGCCGTTTCCATCAACATCCCCCATGCTGTAAGTATATTTTTTAGCGAGGTACACTTTTCGAGTTAAGCTATTATTATCTTCACCTTGCCAGACATAAACAGAAGAAAAGCTTTTTCCGCTGCGTTTTCTGAGTTGTACATAGAGAAAATCATTCTGTCTGGATGATTCAAAAATCTGGAATTTAGAATCAACTAAAACGGTTACATCTGAATATGGCCTTGCTAACCACTTTTTAGGATTTACAGATGTTGCAACATTAACCGTTCCATAAGGCCATCCTGCTTTTTTCATTCGAAAATCATCCACCATGAAGGTCATGCTTCCAGTTCCCTCGGTTGTTATCTCTATATAAGCATCTTTATTATTAATCTTTGATATATCAATCAGGTATGCACGCCATGGTGATTTATCGGCATATGTATTTTGGAACAAAATTGGATCAGTTGACAAGGGTTCCTTTGATCCAGAAACATATTCTCTAATTTTTAGATACTTATTACCTGATCCCGTTACCTGCCCTTTAAAAATAATTGCGTCGCCAGTCAATGTAAATAGCGGAGATATCACACGTGCGCTGGTACCTGAAACAACAAGATACTTTTTATTGATTACGCGATCAATATCAGCAGGAATTGTTGTAGTGGCATGATGCGCTTCGATATAAACATCGCCAGAATACCTTGTCCATTGTGTCACTGGCCATATTGAAGAATTCGACAAAATCGGATAATTTTCAAATCCACCAACGTTGTCTGTCATATGGAAATCATCGATTGCATAAATATTAGCCAGTTCAGTTGATGGTTCACCAACAGTTATTTTAATATAAACAGGTTCACCAACATAATCTGATACATCAATTTGATATACACGCCAACTTCTTGGCTCTTCATAATTTTTATGAATAAGTACATCACTGGTATTAATTTCACAAGCAGTGCCTGATTTACAGATAAAAATTTCTTTAGCACCATATCCATAAGACTCTGCATAAAAAAGAAAATTATCCTTTGTAATAACAAAATTTGAAGATTGAAGCAGTGCATTTGGTCCAGTCATTACAGCGTAAAACTGTCTTTCAGTTGCACCGGGCTGTTGACGGTCAACCACGATAACATCACCATCGTACTGCCACCCAGATAAATGGTTGGGTTCACTTTCGAAACTACTGTTACCAAAAAAATCTCCTTCAGAGTAGGAACCAAAAATTGGCAGTCGATTTCCAAAAATAATATCATCCTGAACTTTTGCAGAACCAAGGTCTTCTTCAGTATCTTTGTCTTTATCAACAATAAAGTTGACTTCAAAATCTTGTAGGGTTCCCCCTGTTCCTTGATTTTCAATCTGAGCATAAAACGTGACCTCTTCACCATCAACAGGGTTTTCGGGTTTCCACCAAATATCTGAAATAATCAAATCCGGATGTCCAACAGTAACATAAGAAAATGCCGTGTTATTCAATTTGTTTTCTTCTAAAAGAACATTTGCTTCATCTGCTTTTAAATGTACCCACAACGTATATTCCTCTGATTGTCCAGATGCAGATGTTCCAGAATGGTAATCAGCAGGTAAGTTATAGACTACTGTATACTGTCCTCCAGCATTAATTCCACCAGTAATCTTATCTGTCTGCTGAACTTTCCAGTTTCCTTCGTAATCTACAGCAGTAGTGCAGAGTTCAGCATTTCCTTTACAGGTAAGCCATTTTAATTCAGAATCAACATAAGTTGTATATCCTATATTGGTAACCAATGCTGTATAAACAATATTTCTACCTTGAATTTGGTCTTGAGGTGTATATCCGGCAATATCAATGATATAATCAGGACGT
>Ga0272440_1000763_pt1 | contig 27112 bp, 21 predicted proteins | sample SSMMMBAug17_FD_192440 | JGI IMG/M metagenome (GOLD analysis project Ga0272440, IMG submission 192440) | Marine sediment archaeal communities from Little Sippewissett salt marsh, Falmouth, MA, United States - SSM-MMB-Aug17 | ecosystem: Environmental > Aquatic > Marine > Wetlands > Sediment ... | reverse complement strand
ACTTCCCCATTATTGATATTGTTCGTTTTGAGGTAAATGTACTGTAGAGACGTCGCATGCTACGTCTCTACACGACCTTATTTTTTGGACGATCAATAAAAATGGGCATTTTATTTTCCGAGCATTCTTTACATGCTATGTCCGATTATAAACACGTGACGCAGAGCGTCCATGATGCATTCCCACGCAGAGCGTGGGAACGAGGGCAATAAATATGCCAGGAAAAACCAAAGTTGGACGATTATATGAACAAAATTCGCATCAGATCGTCATATAACGATGCTCTGGCCGCAACAACAGAAACGCGTGAAGATGTGTTATATACAATTGGATTTTTATTAAGATCGGTCACTTTCCCTCCGCAAGCTCTAACAAGTACCTCCCCTGCAGCAATATCCCACAAATGTGTTGTATTGTTAATATACGCTCCCAATGCCGCTTGAGCGACATAAATCATTGCAATAAAGCTTGAATTAAAAGCATAAATACCAGCCGATGCCCGAGATAATTTTTCCACTATTGAATGCGAATTTTCAGCATGAACAAGTTCATGAACCTTATCAGGATCGCTTCGGGTAAAATGAATACCGATCGTTTCTTTTAATAATGGTTTTTTTTCATGGTCTTGATTCAAACGCATCAGGTCCGTTCGATGATTGTTAGAAATATGCCATTCCCATGCTTCTGCATTTTGGCAAATGTTATTGTCAGGTCCGGGCAGCAATGCTGAATAAACAAGATGATGAACAGGATCATACAAGGCACTGATTCGCGGATGATTATCAATAATCAATGCCGCCGCCGAACAAAACAAGGGAATCCCACGCAAGAAGTTTCCTGTACCATCAATTCCATCAATAATGACACGTATTCCTTTCGTTTGTGAAAAAAATTGTGTTGGTGTTCTTATTTTTTGAAACAGTGGTGCAGATAATTTATTCTGAAACCATTGCCGATAATGCGTTTCTTCAGCAAGACATGAAAAATCACAACCAAATTGGTTCATGGTTATTGGTGAAAGATAATTTTCCAAAGCATAGATTATCGCTAAGGTCGCATGCAAATCTGCTATGGTTGAAGGATTCTTTGAAGAGGATTCAGTTGAAAGTTCTGATAGAGGCTGGCGATAGTATCTCATGGATGCTGTACCGCCAGCAATGACTGAGTGGACCAATGCTTTCTGCAAATTGGTGTAAGTGTTGATTTGTTTGAGTGGATCCATTAGGAGAAACCTGAAATGCAAGTTATTTTAGTTAATACGTCATGAATTTGGATATCATACATTATTTCATACGAAATCTTTCAGATTCACCCACCGCACCTTTAATGTCTTTAAGATAGCTTGTCCCCTTAAGATTCTCTTTTAAGCGCACATAATTTTTGTTATATAGCGGATTCCCTGGATCAAGCATGAACGCCTGTTTATACATCTTGAGTGATTGCTGTAAGTTTTCTTTTTGACCTTCCAAAACAACGCCCAGGTTATAATACGCAGGTGCATTTTTCTTATCTGCTTTTATTGCATGCTTAAATAACATTTCAGCGCCTTCTAAATTACCATTGGTTGCAGCAACGATTCCTTTATTGACAGTATCATCCCCCTGGGCCAATTCTCTAAATTCTCTTCTCTTGGATGGTATAAACCTGCGAACGAATTTCTGACATGTTTTTTTCGCCATCTTTATCATCAAACTGTTTTTATTCAAAAATTGTTTTGATGGATTTTTATCATACACGTTTGCAGATTCAATAATTGATCGTACGATTGTCCCATCAGATCTTTCCAGACTGAAATTGATAATGGATTCCCCTTTGATAACATAGTATCCATCTTGAAAAATTGGCCCTTTCACTACAAAACCAGATACAGAAGGTTTTATGAGTGGAATTCTTTTCTCGGGGCGATAGTCTTTAATGTTATAAGACAAAACCTTCGTTAGCTCCTCTTTCAATACCTTGTCAATCGTGAACAGCACTTTTGGGTCGGGGATTCTTCTTTCCGGATCGGTCGCTTTACTTATTGCAATATGATCAAACATATCATCCCCCATTAATTGACTGACAACAGTGATATCAAGCTCTGGTTTGACGACTGATTTTACAATTATTCCCTGCTTTGTCGTTGCACATGCTATCATATTTAGCAAAAGCAATAGAAATAGGAATAATTTAATTGTCTGTTTCATATAATTTCTCCTATGTAAAATGTTTTTTTCATACGATACGCTTTATGTGGTCAATTATCAATATAGATATCATCCTTGATTTCAGATGGCTTCTGATTCTTTATCTGGCTAATACCTTCAATTGTTTCTCCGATTTAATTTTCCATTTTCCAGCTTCACGTATCAGAGATAATTGTTTCAAGACACGATCACGATACGTTTTCGATTGATAAACTTGGATAAAATTTACCTTTACTTTATTATCGTTAACATTTTGAATGTCAATGTTAACTATTTCGACATGAATACCTTTCTTTTGAAAGCGTTTTCTTCTGATACGTTCCCATTGTTTTCGACTTTTTCCAGCTGCTGGAATGAACTCTTTTGCATAACACGAGAGATAATCAGTTATATTTTGTGAAGACCAGGCTGTGGACCAATCTGATAGAAAGTTTTCAATTAATTGCTGCGGAGATTCCTTTTGTTCTGTAACGACCATTTTTGGAGTTTCAGTAAAGAATTCTGTTCTTGTGATCTCTGGCGCAACTGATATTTCAACTTTCGTGAAGGTTGTTTTGAGTGGAACCGATTCAACAGATTCAAAAGGATTGATTTCAGGTGTTGCAATTTTGGTTTCAGCTTTCATTGCTTTATCTGCTTCTGCCAGCACAATTGCTTTATCGACAGTATCATTTATGGGTGCTTTTTCCGTATGTTCCCCTTGATTTTCTATACTTTGTCGCGTTACCATAATAATTTTGTCCGCAGTTGATTTAATTAAGCCAACCATTCTACGTTCATTTTTTAGCACGTAAACAATTGTATTAATATTTCCAATGACATTACCTGTATTGGCTTTCAATCTTGCGACACGTATTGGAATGAAAGGATTGGTTGCTTTTTGCGCATTCATCCGCTTGAGTTCATCCTTTATTCCCATGACTGAAGTTGGCGTCTTTAAGAGTACAATTGTGGTTAATGTAAAGGCATCCATAAATAAACCTTCAAGCGCTTTACATGCAGCGGAAATTTTTTCTAACACTTCAAGATCATTTTCAGATACAATGGGTAAATCATTTTGAATATTTTCAAATGATTTGTTCACTATTAGCTGAAGTTCTTCCAATCGTTCTTTTTTTTGGGTCATCTCTTTTTGCTTAACAGATAAATCATTGTCTACCTGCTTAATACTTTTATATCCAAGGACGTTTTCTTTATTTTTTATGCGCGTTTTTTTGTTTTCAAGAGACATGGTGAGCGTGTTAATTTGTTTGATATCTTCAATTACCGACTTTGTTTCATCCAAAGATATCTTTAAATCCTCAATATCACTTGAATTATAGCCTTCCAGAACAGAAATGATCGCATATGTAATATTTCTATAGCCATTTTCAGTGGCAATTTTGTTCAGTAACGATTCTTTATACTTCCCTTTTCTTTTATAAAATGTGGTATGATCGCAATCAGGATCACTAAAATCAAGAAATTGTTTTATGGCATTATTCAGGGCTGCATTCCGCTCAGAACTTGAAGGGAATGCCTTTTTTATAAACTTCCCACCACCTAATATTTTGAAATAATAATTATTGATAAAGGTTTCTTCACCCACCTCATAACAGTCTCCTTGTCTGGCATACAAATCCGGGGGAACATCATAAAGAATCGTTTGAACCTGCACAAGATGGGCTTTGATCGACGAGATCTGTCCACCATTATCTCTATAGGCACGATCCATTGCAAGAACGCGAATAATTTCAGCGAATTGATCTGATGGAAAACGTTCCATTTCTTCAGGCCATTTGGAGTCTTTTGATATAGGAATGTCAGATAATACAGCTTTGGCTGTCATGGATATACACGCTGCAGTGTTCAGACGATCAAGGACAAGTTCCATACTTGGGTTTTCCATAAATGCCATTCCACCTTCAATCATTCCTCTGACAGATGCACAACCAGTAAAAAACTGTATGAAAATTAAAGATATTGCAATAAATATAAAATAGTCACAGAGTATTTTTATTGGAATTTTGCCATTTTTGTTTGTCATTATCAATACTTCTTAAAAGAATTTAATCAGCGTTAAGGATGATCAATAATAACGAATATATTTATTATGTCAAGAAATTTATCATGCTTACTGAAATTGATTGAATTGATAATACGAACAAAAATGGATAGTTTGTAATTGTTAAATAAATATTCAGATATTGACAGAAGTGATATATAATTAACGTCGCTAAAAGATTCTTGACTTATAGATTTATTTACTTTGATAATTGCATTGACTCGCTTTACAAATTCTATTTGATAGCTGCTCCGCATAGGTCTAAATAAATCAAGACGAATATTCAAAAATTGATTAGAGTGTAACCACAATTGATTATGTATTGACATTATTCACAATGATTTGTTAATATATTTTTCGGTTTATCATACAGAAAATTGAACGATAATAAAATAAATATTCGCACTGAATGGCATCTGTTTTTCAAATAACTTTTTTGACAACAGAAAATTACATGCTCATTTTTCATGATCGTACAAAAAAATAAGGTCGTGTAGAGACGTAGCATGCTACGTCTCTACAGTACAATTACCTCAAAACGAACAATATCAAAAATGGGGAACTTATTTTCAGAGAATTCCTTAATTAATATCATTCAATGATAGTTTTTCATGGCATATTAACTAATATATGCGCCTCCTGAAATCTCATGACAAGTTCAATTCTCCTGTAGGAATAATATATGATGCTGAAATTATAGCAAATACAATTCATACCCTCATGAAAGGGGCATTCCCAAATCAGGGCCATATTGTTATCATTGTGGTTTAGCATGTATATTTTCATTTGTATGATCAGCTATATATATTTTGGATGGGTCATTTCTATGACATATACATTAATTGCTGGTTTTTTGGGCATTGTGTCCATTTTTTTAAGATCTTATATTATTGAAAGATTGTTAAAGTATGAGGCATTGGAATATCAGGCAGTTCTGGCAAAAAGTTACAGTCGGTTTGTGCCCATGAATATTTGGGCTTTTTAAATAAAGATAATATTGTTGATGTTCAGCTGTGAGATCATATCAGCCGCGAAATGGCTGTAATGTTTTCAGAAAGAAGTATCGTGAAATTGACCCCCCCAACAAAAATAAAAGCCCTGATCTTATTGCTTATATTATCCATTACATGGACAACAGCGCATGGTCAGGATGATAAAGAAAAGAAATTTGCTTTCCGCACAAGCAAACTTCCGAACTATTTAAGACTTCCCATTGAGGGAGAAATCAGCACCATTGATCCTGGCATTTCGCTTGATACAGCCTCTGTTGAAATAACTGAACAATTGTTTCTGGGCTTGACTGAATTCGAATATGTGGATTCAAAATATAAAATTGTTCCTGAACTTGCTGAAAGCTGGACAATTCATGAAAATGGCACTGTTTATCGTTTTAAAATGCGCAAAGATGTCTATTGGGTCGGCGGAGTGAGTGGGGAACGTTTATCACCTGTAACATCAAAGGACGTTGTTCGCGCCATTCAGCGCAATCTATCTCCGGATATCGACTCGCCTTATTCCTCGGTTTTATTTATATTAAAAAATGCCAAAGCTTTATTCAGCAGAAAGATGAAGGATTTCTCAAAGCTCGGAGTGCATGCCATTGATGATTATACTGTGGAATTTATTCTTGAACATCCGGCAGTGTATTTTCCATCGCTGTTGGCGCTATGGATTTACAGACCATTACCTGTTCAGATTATTGAAAAATATGGCAAAGCGTGGACATCACCGGAATATATTCAAACAAATGGTTCCTATTTGTTATCGGATTGGAAAAAACGCAGGCGGATGACTTTAAAAAAGAACCCGCATTATTATCATGCAGACAAGGTTTGTATTCCAGAAATTCAATATATCATATTACCAGAGAGTTTTACTGCATTTGATATGTATTTAAAAGACAAACTTGATATCATTGGCGGGAGTTATATCCGCCTTCCCCCAAAAGAACTTGAAAAAAATTTGAAAAAGATCTCATTGAAACAGGATTATTCCAGCTGCCCGATGTTTGCAATATATTCGTACCAGTTTAATACCTTAAGACCGCCAGTTAATCATCCGCTGGTAAGAAAGGCCATTTCAGCTGCCATTAACCGCTTTCTTCTGGTAAAATTTATTACAAAGTCCGGACAAACACCTGCCAATACATTAACACCACCTTCACTTTTAGGCAAAGAGGATAATTATCAATCGGGCGATAATCTGTTTGATCCTGATCAGGCCAAATTGTGGTTGAAAGAAGCGGGCTATCCTGAGGGAAAAGGATTTCCAGAACTTATACTCATGCATGATATTTCTGACACCCATGCCTTGATCGCCAGTGCAATCAAGGTGTTTCTCAAGCATTTCTTGAATATTGATTTAACCATCAAATCAATGGATTGGTATGCATATTTGAAACAAATTGATAATTCCGATAGATTGAAGGTTCCCCATATTATCCGATTTGGATGGACAACTGATTATCTTGATGCCAATAACTGGCTCAATGATGCCTTTTATTATTTTCAAAGTTTAAATAACTGGTCGAATGAAGAATATGATCGTATTGTCTTACAGGCATCAAAAAGTACCGATTTGAAAAAAAGAAGGGAACTGTTTTTGAAAGCAGAAAAAGTTCTTATTGCGCATGCCCCGATATTGCCAGTTTTTTTTGAGTCGGCTCAATATTTTGTCAAGCCAAGACTTGAAGGATGGTATCATATGCCAATCGGGGGGCAGCATATTTGTAACTGGAGATTAAAATAGTGCGCGCTAAAAAGTATTTATTTATATCCATCATTTTACTCATTTTGTTTGTTTTTGTTTGTACTGTATTCTTATTAAATAAAAAAAATCCATATATTATTGCCCTGGTCGGGCCAATGTCTGGAAAGAACGCGATAAATGGCGCAGCAATGACCAATGGCATTAATTTGTATCTTGACCAGTTAAAAAACAATCCTGAGTTTCATGACCTTGATATTCACGTGCAAGTGCATGATGATGAAAATTCAGTGGAAAAAGCGCAAAAAATTGCATCAGACATTTCCTCCCAGGAGAATGTATTGATGGTGATTGGTCACTACTATAGCTCAACAAGTATCGCCGCAGGAAAAATTTATAAAAAAGCTGGCATTCCAGCAATAACAGCCTCTGCCACAGCAGAAAAAGTGATTGATGACTACGAAGGCTCTTTCAGAATTGTTCCTGGAAATGCGTTTCAGGGAAAATTTATTGCAAACTATATCCATTCGGTACTGAAACACAAAAATGTGATCATTATCAACGACAAAGATTCATATGGCTCGGATCTTGCCGAAAATTTTGAACAAGCCGCGCAGGAATTAAAAATAAAATATCATAAGTATACCATTGATGCCTCAACCTTAGAAAAAGAACTGGATACCATGATCACCGAATTGAGAGCATTAAATGAACCGAGGATTGTATTTCTGGCCACACATATGCCAGAAGCTGCCACGATCATTACATCATTAAAATACCCGGGGGCCAAATTTAATATCATCGGCCCGGATGCCATCGCAAGCAAAGCCTTTATTGAATATCTAAAAAAAACATCATTTCAAGAACTGTCACATCCTGGCTATCATTCAAATGATATTTTTGCGGTATCGCCATTCATTTTTGACATTGCTGGTGAAAAAGCACAGATATTTAGAAAAGCGTATCGACATTATTTTCATCATGATCCTTCATGGGTGGCAGCAAGTTACTATGATGCAATGCATGTTGCAGCGCATGCGGTAAAACATATCAGTGCTTTTGAACATTCTGATATTCATCAGGATAGAACCAATGCTCTTGATTATTTGAATGAACTGAATTTATATGAAAATGGTCTTGAAGGTGTCACTGGTCGTATTTTTTTTACGAATCGTGAGGTATCACGCCCGCTTGCAGTGGGTGTATTTAACAATCAAAAACTTATTTCAGCATTATCGCAATATCGACTGCTTTCAGTTGAGACAAACGATATTGCTGTTCTTGAACAAATTCTCGAAGGCCAGACGATCAATGTCGATGATACATTAATGAGTAAAATGAGGCTGGTCTATACAGGCATTGATATTAATGAAATATGTGAATTAAATATGACAGAAGGAACGTATTTGATAGACTTTTACATTTGGTTTCGTTATCAAGAAGAATTTAAGGGGGTTGAGCAAATCGAATTTGTGAACGCTGTAAACCAGTTATCTATTGATGAAAACAATGCGAATGCAAAACATAAAAATATCAAACGTGTATTAAATCATAAAAAGAATGGGATTATCACAAGGGCATATCATGTCCGCGCAAAATTTAAAAATAAATTTGATTTGCGTAACTATCCATTTGATTCTCAAACACTGTCAATAAAATTGCGTCACTCAGAATATACACAGGATAAACTCATTTTTATTGTCGATATCATTGGCATGCGTCAATTTTTAAAAAATGAGTACCATAAAGAAATCGTTTCATACGCCCTCAATGGATGGGATGTTCAAGATCCAATATTCTTTCAAGATTATATCCGCAACTCATCAAGTCTTGGCAATCCGGATACCTTTAATTCTAAAAATACAATCATGTTCTCTCAATTCAATGCAAATATAAAGATTAAGCGAAAAGTTTTTATATATCTCAGTAAAAATCTATGTTTGATTCTTGTGTTACTGGTGGTTTCATATTTAATCTATTTAATTCCCCCTGATCAATTTAGTATCCGCGTTTCCATAGGGATGAGTACCCTTTTGACAACAGCTTTCTCACATAACAGGCTTACCCAGCGTTTGACTGTTTCACACTTAATGGCAATGGAACATATTTATTTTGGGGTCTACTTTTTATCCATGCAGACCATTTTTTTTTCTGTGATTATTTATCTGTGCTATAAAAGAGCCAATTATAATACCTTAGAGGCAGATGTCAGACATATCAATTATAAGAGAATCGCCAGGATAACGCTGATCGGATTAATCCTTCATCCGATGATTACATTGATCATCACCTATATGATTGTCAATCAATACTTACCCGATAAAATATTTGTCAATAGAGTGCTTCTTATCTCGATCCCTTTAATTCCGGTGGTTTGTTACTTTTGTTTTAGGCCACTGTTCAAAGCAAGGATTCAACTGATCAAGCAGGAAGTTTTAAATATTATTATGTCTTAGGAATTCTCTGAAAATGACTTCCCCATTATTGATATTGTTCGTTTTGAGGTAAATGTACTGTAGAGACGTCGCATGCTACGTCTTTACACGACCTATTTTTTTGGACGATCAAGAAAAATGAGCATGTTATTTTCCAAGATTTCCTTAGTTAAATATTGACATCAAAAGAAACATGGCATAATACTTAGGAATGCTCGAAAAATAATTTGAGTGTAACCAAAATTGCCGGTGAATAAAATACGCTTCTCATAAAGTCGGATATTGTTTTTCTTAGCCCTGAAAGGGCAGCAACATACCAGCCCAGGGCAGCGCCCTGGGTAAAAATCAAGCAAGTTTTTTAGCCCTGAAAGGGCGTTACATGTTTTATCTGACTTTTTATGTAGCGCCCTTTCAGGGCTAAAAAAAAGCCTACCATTTACCCAGGGCGTTGCCCTGGGCTGGTATGTTGCCGCCCTTTCAGGGCTAAGAAAAATAAAGTCTTTTTGGGAACTGGCAATTTTGGTTACACTCAAATAATTTCCCCTTTTATCTTTAACATATAATCCTTTTGCACGTAGAGACGTAGCATGCTACGTCTCTACAGAACAAAAACCCCGATGAACATTTTTTCAAATGGGGAACTTATTTTTCGAGCATTCCTTAATTGTTTTTAGAATTAGAATTTACAAAATTCAAAGAATTTTCAGAAATAAGAAAATATTAGAGGGACTCTTTTTGTAATTTTGTAAAATTTTTAAATTCTTAAAAATTTTTATTCGAATTAAATGGGATAAATATTTTTTATGATATTCCCCAAATTTGTACATATCCCCCATATGCAAATAAAATAAGGCGTCATGAATGGACCAGGAAACCTTAAAACGTCAATTATTAGAAACATTCAAAGTCGAACTAGAGGAACACGTTCTCACCCTTAATAAAGGATTGCTTCGCCTGGAGCAGGGGACATCCGGTGAAAAGTTTGATACACTTGTGGAAGAACTTTTTCGGGCGGCTCACAGTTTGAAAGGTGCATCACGCACTGTTGATATTTTAGATATCAACTTGATCGCACACCGGCTTGAAGACGTTTTGGGGCTGATTCAACATCAAAAAATTACGCTCACAAGTCAACTGTTCGACCTGATGTTTCAGGCGGTCGATCTGATAAAAGCCTGCATGCGTGCCAAACTTGATAACAATGAGTTTCCTTTTGATAAACTCAACGCAATCGTTCAACAACTGGAAGCCGCTACTATTCTTTCAGATGAATCCCAATCAAAAACAAATAACAACATAACTGCCGAGAAAAAAAATCTTGATATTCCAATAAACTATATTCAACCAGATGACAATAAAAATCAAGAGGATAGTAATCGTCAGGATGACACGCCTCCTTCTATAAATAATAAAGAACAAGAGAATAAAGCGTTAGAAGCTGTTTCCATGTCTGCTCCTGATGTTCAGCAAAATGAATCCATACAAACAGAAACCCATCATGCGACAAAAAATAATGCTCATATGGAATCCTTTACTGATGAACAAATCACCGGCAGTGATGACACCATTCGTGTAAAAACAAACAAATTGGACTTACTCATGGCCAGCATGGGTGAATTGATGGGATCGCGCATGCGAACCATGCAGCGCATTATTGATCTTCAAACCATGCAAAAACGTATCAACAAATGGCACAAAGAATGGCGACATCTTCGCGGAAATATGAAATCATTGGAGCGAAGGCATTTTGAAGATGATGATTTAAATCATTTTTTTTCATTCATGCATCACAATGCTGACAATTTAAAACATATTCATACAAACATCAATCTACTGGTACGCCACTTTATGAATGATTGTGATCAACTGATTTTTATTTCTGATGATTTACAAGACAAAATTCGGAATGTTCGGATGCAGCCCATATCGTCATTATTTGATCAGTTCCCCAGAATGATTCGAGACTTATCCAGAAACCAGGAAAAAAATATTCGTCTGGAAATTATGGGAGAAAAAACTGAGGTGGATCGTCATGTGCTTGATGCCTTAAAAGACCCATTAACACATATTTTGCGCAATGCGGTGGATCATGGTATTGAATTACCTGAACATAGAAAAAAACAGGGTAAGCCAGAGCAAGGATTGATCTCCCTCAAGGCATCTCAAAAAGGAAGTACCATTGTTATTGAAGTCATTGATGATGGTCGCGGAATTGACATGGAATCTGTTCGGGAACAGGCGGTGCATAAAAATATTGTGCCGGAACAAAAAGCAAAAGCACTTTCCAAAAGAGAATTGACAGAATTGATTTTTTGTTCCGGCCTGTCAACACAAACGACCATTACCGACATTTCCGGTCGCGGTGTTGGTCTGGATGTTGTTCGTCGAAATCTGGAAAAACTTCAGGGGCAAATTTTAGTAGAAAGTGAAACCGATAAAGGAACATCTATTTCATTGACTGTTTCTTTATCGCTTGCAACAAGTCAGGTGCTGATGGTGAAAGTTGATGGCGAATTATTGGCCATCCCCTGCACCACTGTGGAACGTATTTTAAAGGTTCATCCCAAAGATATCGGTCAAATTGAGGGCAAACCGGCCCTTGTTGTGGATAATGAAGCGTTGCCCTTGTTTTCCCTTGCTCCTTTATTGGATTTTACTGATACCGTTCCAACATCAACTGATGAAGAAAAAATATCAGTCGTTGTTTTAAGTGTTGCTGAAAAGCGTCTGACCTTTCGGGTAGATGAACTGCTTGAAACAAGAGAAATCGTCATTAAAAATATGGGACAACAACTGCGGCGCGTCCGAAATTTATCTGGTGCAACTATTTTGGGTGATGGTCAAATTGTCATGGTATTGAATGTGGCCGATCTGATGAAATCAGCACAGCATGGTTCGGCTTATCTTCGTCCGGTAGATATTGCGCCTGCCCCACAGGAAAGAAAACGCATTCTCGTGGTGGATGATTCGATCACGACGCGCACGTTGGAAAAGAACATTCTGGAAAATGCCGGCTACCAGGTTTTGGTTTGCGCCGATGGTCAGGAAGCCTGGGAATGCATTCAAAGCGAATCCTTTGATACTATTGTCAGTGATGTCGATATGCCTCGCCTGAATGGATTTCAGTTGGCTGAACATGTTCGGGCGGATGATCGCTACAAAACCCTTCCTTTCATTCTAGTGACATCCCTGGAATCCAGAGCAGATAAAATTCAGGGAATGGAAGTGGGAGCTGATGCGTATATTGTCAAAGGCACTTTTGATCAAAAAGAGCTTTTGGATACCATTGAACGATTAATTGGATAAGCCATGATTCGAGTCGTTATTGTCGATGATTCTCCAACATTTCGCTTGTTGGTAAAAAGCATATTAGAATGTGATCCTGATATTCAGGTTCTGGGTGAAGCCATTAATGGCGTTGAAGCCCTGAGAGTCTGCAAAAAATATCAACCCGATATTGTGACAATGGATATCCACATGCCCAACATGGATGGATATGACACCATTAAATCAATCATGTCTGATATGCCATGTCCGATCATTGCGCTGACAGGCTCTGTCAATTCAAGAAATGAAGATACGCATAAAAAAGCGATTCAATCCGGTGCATTGGTCGCTTTGCCAAAACCCAAAGATATTCCAGGTATTGATCCGGCTGCAGATCACTTGATTGAAAAAATTAAGAGTATGTCACAGGTAAAAGTAATCAGACGAAAAAATTTTAAACTGCTATCCACAATGCCTTCCCCTGATTATAATCCCAAAAATGCCATTCGACTTATTGGCATTGGTGCATCAACAGGCGGCCCGCCAGCCATTCAGAAAATATTATCCAAGCTGTCCACAAACATTGCCTGTCCCATTGTCATTGTGCAGCATATCAGCCAGGGCTTTGTCCAAAATCTGGCAAAATGGCTGGTTTCGTCAACCCCTTTTCATGTCAGCCTTGCTGAGAATGGCAAACGAATGCTCCCAGGAAATGTCTACATTGCACAGGACAATCATCATCTGTCAGTCTCGCGTGAAGGTCGCCTGAGATTGTTTCAACAAGGGCCAGTGGATGGTCATCAACCCTCGGCTACAGTTTTATTTGAAAGTATCGCACAGGAATATGGGGCATCCGGATTGGGAATTCTATTAACTGGCATGGGATGTGATGGTGCGGCGGGGCTGAAAAAACTCGCTGACAAAGGCGCATTAACTATTGCGCAGGATGAAGCCTCTTCTGTGGTGTTTGGCATGCCCAAAAAAGCCATTGAACTGGGGGCTGCGAAAAAAATACTTTCCATTGGTGAGATTGCCCCTTTTGTGAATCATGTTTTGGCATAGATCATTTTTTTTCATTTGGAATTCTTGGGGAAATATAGATTTTAATACCTCTGGTTCAACACACCGCATAAATTTTTCATTCATTCAATAAAAAAAATATACAAAGGGATCAGATTAAGATATAATAATAGACAATGAATACACGATTGAAAATACTCAACCCTGATCCAGGATTGATGCAACAAATAAAAAGAATATGCAGTTGCCATCCAATAACCGCCGCAATACTCGCAACGCGCTTACGTTCAGCAGATGCAGCAGGACGTTTCTTATCACCATCTTTTAAACATATTCGATCCCCTTTTTCTATTAAAGATATAAATAAAGCGGTTGATCGTATCATTAAAGCGATTTTGCAACATCAAAGAATACTCATTTTTGGTGATTATGACGTTGATGGCGTTACATCGGTGACAATTCTTTTTGAATTTTTGCAATATGCAGGTGCAACAGTAGAATATTATATTCCACACCGGGTAAAAGAGGGATATGGTTTGCGTCAGCAACATATTGATAATTATGCCAAACCCAAAAGATTTAACTTGATTATTACTGTAGATTGTGGCATTAGCAGCCACGATGCCATACAACGCGCCAATATGCAACATATTGATGTGATCGTGACAGATCATCATGAAGTGGAATCCTTGCCCAATGCTTTTGCTGTGGTGAATCCCAAACGCCCGGATTGTCCATCAGATTATGCTTTTCTGGCGGGAGTTGGGGTTGTGTATTGCTTGCTCATATGCTTACGAAAGGCATTACGAGATATCAATTTCTGGAAAGATAAACAGGAACCAAATCTCAAAAACTATTGTGACCTGGTGGCTTTGGGAACGATTGCTGATATTGTCCCACAGGTAAAAGAAAATCGAATTTTTTCGAAAATCGGACTTGATGTAATAAACGCATCACCTCGGCCAGGAATTGCCGAGCTGGCGAGAATTTCAGGGGTTCATAACAGGAAATTAGATAGCAGCGACATGATATATAAGCTCATTCCTCGGCTAAATGCAGCCGGACGACTCAAACGTGCTTCAATTGCGGTGGAGTTGCTTGCCTGTAAAGACAATAAAACTGCCAGAAAACTGGCAACAGAGCTGGATAATATCAATAATAGCCGACGCGTACTCGAACAGTATATATTGCAAGATATTCATGCCATTATTTCAAAAAATCCACATTTATTAAATCAGAAAAGCTTGATTTTATCAAAACCACACTGGCATGAGGGCGTAATTGGAATCGTGGCATCCAGACTGGTTGATCAATATTACCGTCCGGCGATACTGATTTCCATAGATCGAGGTGTTGGCAGAGGTTCTGCACGCGGTATTCCCGGTGTTAATCTTCATGAAATATTGACATCCTGTGCGCATCACCTAGATTCTTTTGGTGGACATGCAGGTGCAGCAGGTTTATTGATTCAATCCAATAATTTGGATTGTTTTAAAAAAGCTTTTGAAAGTCATCTCAAGTTACAACTTGTACCCGAACTGCTCGTTCCAACACTGACAATAGATTATGAAATTTCATTGAATGAAATTTCCGAACAACTTTTGGATGAATTGACATGGCTGGCACCATTTGGTCCCAGAAACGTTGAACCCTTATTTGTTGCAAACAATGTCATCGTTCGTTATGAAACACTGATCTCGAATCGACACCGAAGGATGGCCCTTTGTCAACCAAACAAGAAATCACGTGTTTTTTCTGCCATTCATTTCAATGTCAATCCAAATCAACCTTTTGCAAAAGAAATGAAACAGGTGGCATTTAAACTTCAGTGGAACCACTGGAATGGCAAAAAAAATATTCAAATGATGATTGAAAATTATGATTTTTGTTGAAAGCATATCACTTAGGAAAGCTCTGAAAAAATCATACTCATTTTCTTAATCGTAAAAAGAATAAGGAATGCTCTGAAAATAAGTTCCCCATTTGAAAAAATGTTCATCGGGGTTTTTGTACTGTAGAGACGTAGCATGCTACGTCTCTACGTGCCAATTGATTATATGTTAAAGATAAAAGGGGAAATTAATTTTCGAGCATTCCTTAGGTCGTGTAGACATGTAGCAAGCTACGTCTCTACAGTACAAAAAAAACAATATGAACATTTTTTGAAATGGGAAACTTATTTTTCAAGTATTCCTATCGTCCTATGCGTATAGTTTTTTTTAATGAAAGAAAATAAGAACCAAGAGGTAAGCCAATGGCAAAAAATTTTCGTCCCAGTAAAAGGGAATCGCGAATTATATCAGAAATCGAAACATCCAGGGAAAAAGAACGTCGCAATGCAATTTACAATGTAAAAGAGCATATCGAAACGCTCAGTAATAACCTGGCGATGAAACTTGTTGAAAACAAATTAATTGATACAAATAATAAAGATGCGATTGAAGAACAAATGGCTGCAGCACTGGAAAAACTCACCCGATCAGATGAGTTTGAGATTGATTATCAAATTGCCCCTTTCAGGCGTTTGGTTTCATCTCCAAATATCGTCAGCCTTTATATGACAGCATTTATTCTCGAAAAGTTGATCAATCATAAAGATGTTGAAGATATCTATGGGACTGATGAAGAAATCTATCTTTGTGTGGATGAACAGGTTTCCAAAAATATAGCAAAAATGAAAGGCACTGATGATAAAGAGAAGAATCGTGTGGATCAACCAGTTTTCAAGAATGAATAAAAAATAATGAGACCCTCTTTTCATATGCGATTAGTCAACGGGTCGTTTGAAGATCCATGCCTGTTTGTTTCCTTTGCGTTTGAAAAAAGAGCCTTTCTTTTTGATCTGGGAGAACTGCATAAACTGTCTGCCAAAGAACTGTTGAAAGTGAGCCATGTGTTTGTCAGTCACACGCATATTGACCATTTTATCGGTTTTGACCGCCTGTTGCGCATTGTTCTTGGTCGAAAGAAAACCATAAAATTTTATGGGCCGCCAGGATTCATTGGAAATGTTGAAGGAAAACTCAAAAGTTATACTTGGAATCTCATTAAAGACCATTCGCTCATTCTCGATGTGGTTGAAATTCATCCAACAGTGATAAAAAACAAAGTTTTTTCATGTCAAAAAGGTCTGTTACCGGGGATTGATCACGCCGAAACCCCATTTAATTGGCAAATTGTCAACGCACCGCGTTTTTCAATATATACCGATTTTTTGGACCATAAAATTCCAAGTCTTGGGTTTCGGTTGGAAGAACGATTTCATGTCAACATGTTAAAAGAAAAAATGGATGCGCTTTCATTGACGCCTGGTCCCTGGATTAACAGATTTAAACAGGCCGTATTTGAAAAACAGGACCCAAACACCCCCTTTTTTGTAACAGACCAACAGCAATTCCCCCTTGGGGAATTGGCTGAACAAATCGCCTGTATTTCTCCCGGTCAAAAAATTGCCTATATCACCGATGCTATTTACAATGAAGACACACGCAAACGTATGATTCGATTAGCAAAGGGTGTCAATGTGTTATTCATTGAATCTGCTTTTCGCCATGAAGACCAATCCATGGCCGCACAAAAATATCATTTGACAACAGTTCAGGCTGGAGGCATCGCACGAGAAGCAGGGGTTGACAGTTTACAAATTTTTCATTTTTCAACACGCTATATGCATGCGGGGCACATATTATACAAAGAAGCGCAGGATGCGTTTATGGGAAAAACAGATATCGGATGAAGATTCATAAGGCGTTGATTTTATACAGTTTTAACATAAAATAAATCATTTGACTTTTATATCGTAATAAGGTATAATTTGATGATTTAATTGATAAGGAATGCTCTGAAAATAACTTCCCCATTTGAAAAAATGTTCATCGGGGTTTTTGTTCTGTAGAGACGTAGCATGCTACGTCTCTACGTGCCAAACGATTATACGTTAAAGATAAAAGGGGAAATTATTTTTCGAGTATTCCTAAGGAATTCTGGAAAAATAACATCCCAATCTGACTTATTTTCAGAGCATTCCCAGGTTATTTTCAAAAGTATTCCTAAGGCGAAGCCTTAGAAGGCCCATAAAGGAGAATCAACCATGAATTACCCTGTTTGGGAATTATATGCATCCGGAGGCGGATTATTAATTGCATTGATTGCTGTAATACATGTGTATATCGCACATTTTGCAGTTGGCGGTGGATTATACCTGGTATTATGTGAATTAAAAGCCAATCGGGACAATAATGAAGATCTTTTCTCATATTTAAAAATACATTCACGATTTTTTATGTTACTGACAATGGTTCTGGGTGGTGTAACAGGTGTTGGCATCTGGTTTTCTATGTCATTACTTAGCCCTGAGGCCACATCAGTGTTGATTCATCACTTTGTTTTTGCCTGGGCGATTGAATGGGTCTTTTTTACAGGTGAAATCGTTGCATTATTTATTTATTACTATACCTTCAATCGCGTAGATAACCATACCCATTTACGTTTTGGATGGATATACTTTACTTTTGCCTGGTTATCTTTATTTGCTATTAATGGTATAATTTCTTTTATGTTGACACCTGGCCAGTGGCTGGAAACCGGTAATTTCTGGCATGGATTTTTTAATCCTGGATTTGTACCATCATTACTCTTTCGAACAGCTTTGACACTTATATTTGCTGGCATTTTTGGTTTATTAACCGCCATATATATCAAGAATGAATCCCTTCGCACCGATCAGATCCAATATTGTGCGAAATGGATTCTCTCTGGATTGGTTACCCTTCCAATATTTGCACATTTTTATTATCACTCTTTGCCAGAACAATCCATGACATTTATTCAGGGATCATCGCCGGAAATTCAACCCATTGTCATATTATTTCTCACCCTGTTTGCTATGATTATCGCATGTAGTGGAATGCTTTTCTTAAAGTTATCACATCGTTCAAAAAAGATATTGGCATACAGCCTGTTAATTATGGGACTGATATACATGGGCAGTTTTGAATGGATTCGCGAAGCATCACGAAAACCATTTATTATCAATAATTATCTGTATGCCAATCAAGCATATAAAAGGCATTCAAACCAATTAAAAAAACAAGGTATTCTAAAGAATGCGAAATGGACACAACACAAATGTATCACATCAAATAATATTTTAGATGCCGGGCATGATTTGTTCTTAATTTCATGTTCTGGTTGTCATTCTGTGGGGGGACCCATGAATGACATATTAAAGCTCACCCAAAAATATTCCATTGCCGGTTTGGCGGCCATTTTGACCGGCCAGGGTAAAATATCAACGTATATGCCCCCATTTTATGGTACAAATTTAGAACGAAACGCATTGGCAACATATATTTTCAATGGACTTCATCAAAAATCAACAAAAACGTTAACAATACCTGAGTTGAAGTTACCGGTTATCTCTTCGGACAATAATATATTTGATCAATACACCTTGCTGGCATGGCCAAGCAAAGGAATGCATTTGCACGCAGATTGCAAGGGGCAATTTATCCTGGGTAAACCTGTTGGAACACTCCAGGCACAGCTAATTCGCCGGGGGGAAATACCTGAACATGTTATGGGGGAAATAACCCTTCAATACCATTGTCTTTCTCAGAATATTTCCGGTAAAATGATATATGATGATATTTCCATGACATATGTGGCAAAAAATTTGCAGTTATCTGATTTGGATACAAAAACAAATCGTTATGATCCTTATCCGGTCATAACCATTGAAGCTCGAAGTCAAAAAAATGAATGTGTTGCAAGAACACAAGTCGTTTTTGCAATTTCAAGTGCCATGGCCTGTAAAAATTGTCATGGGGGAAATTGGAAAAATAATTCTCAGACAGGCGTTTCCAAAGCGACAGCGAACGATATTTTACAAACGCATGATCGCATCAATCAAACAAGATTAACAAATGATTTACGCAATGGGAAAACAATAAGCTGTCATGAATGTCATGGTTCTACAGAAGAAAGATCAGATTTAGAAATGCTCAGTCTTTCATCAGCAATGCATGGTTTTCATGCAAATTATATTGATGATAACTCTCAAGCCGCCTGTTTAAATTGTCATGCTGCGCATAATAAGAGATCATTATGTTATCGGGGACTTCATGAAGATATGGGATTAACATGTGTCGATTGTCATGGCAATCTGACAGATCATGCGCTTGCATTACTTGTTTATGAAAACAAAAAAGGAAATCAATCTGCCAGGCGATATATGAAACATTTAACGCCAGATCATGTAAATAATATGAATCATATTCAACCGAGAAAACCCTGGGTACAGGAACCCGACTGCCTTGCGTGTCATGTCGATTATGAACCACCTGAAACCACCTCTGGATTCAACAAATGGGCAGATGCTGAAGACTCTTTATTTCGCAATCAAACAGGTGATGCCGGCATTCGCTGTATTGGATGTCATGGCGTCACACACGCACTTTACCCTGCAATAAATATGTTTGATGCAGATCGGGATAATATTCAGCCGCTACAATATCAAAAAATTGCAGGTCCTATTGGTGGAGGTCAAAATTGTCGTGTATGTCATTTGGTTCAAATGTCAGATAATTATCATCACAAAAATATGGTGCAGTGATTTGGAGGAGTTTATGCACACTGCGATGAAAACAAAACGTTCAGAACGTTTCAGATACTTACCAAGATCTCCAAAAAGCAAGGATGGAGAAAGAAATTATAATTGTATTAATTACAATAAATGCCTGACTGAAGCAGCAATTAATAATCTTACATTTGATTGCAGTAATTGCGAAGACATGATTGAACAAAGCTTTAATGATTTACTCAAACAGGAAAGAAATTCAGGTAAAGTAGAACGTCCCATTACCCCCCAAAAACGCTCACAAAAAAGGAAATAGTTTCATTTGCGAAGAGATCGTCTCACTCTCTCCCGAAAATTTAAAAAAATCGGCGTTTTATCCAGCCCGGTGGCTTCACGAATTTGATTCATTAAATATCGATGATATGAAAAGTGGACAGCTTTAGGGTAGTTTACAAAAGATACAAAGGTTGGCGGAGCATTTCGGATTTGAATTGTATACATAAATTTAATCGGTCGGCCACGATGTAATGGCGGCGGGGTTCGTTGAATCGCTTTTTCAATAATGCGATTGATTTGTGATGTACCAATATCAAAAATGTATTGTGTATAAAGGCTTTGAATGAGTGGAAACAGTTTTTTTACTCGCTGGCCAGTCTTTGCGGATATTGTAATAATTGGCGCAAATTGAAGAAAGCGCGATGCATGACGCAATTCATCTGAATATTTATTAAGGATATTTCTTTGCTTTTCAACCAAATCCCACTTATTCAGCACAAATATGCAGGCGCATTTTCTTTCATGTGCATATCCGGCAATCCGGATATCCTGCTCGGTAATGCCATCAAACGCATCAAGAACAATCAGCGCAATATCGCATCGATCTAAGCTATTTAATGCTTTAATAATAGAAAATTTTTCAATTTTCTGGCTGACCTTCTTTTTACGCCTGATACCTGCTGTATCAATAAAAACATATGAATGATGATCCATTTCGCAATATGTATCAATTGCATCACGCGTTGTTCCAGGGATATCGCTCACCATAACACGCTCCTGCCCAAGAATGCAATTTACCAATGATGATTTCCCCACATTAGGACGTCCAACCACTGCCAGGCGAATGCCTCTATCTTTTGCCATTGTTTCATTTTTAGGAAATAATTTAACAAGCTCATCCATTAAATCTCGAAAACCATACCCATGTTCCGCAGAAATGGGGTAAAATCGGTCTATACCAGCCTGATAAAATTCCAGACATTTATCCTCATGTTCCACGCCATCAATTTTATTCACTGCAAAGATGACAGGACGATTGATATCACGAAGCATCTGAACAATATCACTATCATAAGGGGATAAGCCAGATTTCCCATCAAATACAACAATAATAATATCTGCCTGATCTTTCGCAATAAGTGCCTGTTGATTAATTTCCGCGATAAATCCCTCATGCGTCGTATCAAACATGCCGCCAGTGTCAATCACTGTAAAATGATGACCATCATAGGTGGTATCTTTAAATATGCGATCTCGCGTCACACCAGGCATATCATCTACAATAGATTGACGACTTCGTGTCATTCGATTGAATAATGTAGACTTTCCAACATTGGAACGTCCGATAATTGCAATTTTTGGATTCATGAACGCCTTATAATATTCTGGCTGACCTATTGTCAAGATAAATTAAATGTCTAGAGCGCATTCGCAAAAAGTCGGAGATTTTTTTCTTAGCACTGCAAGGTCGGCAAGATACCAGCCTAGCTGAAAGCTTTCAAGAACAGTTTTCTTTTTGTCATTAATAATGACATAATGTGAAGCTGTGAACGAGTGGGATATCATTGGTGGGCAATGGCCACAAATTGAAAAAATGAAAAAAATTGACTCCGACTTGGCCCCTTCCTTATATTTGGAATATATTTTGCATACATCCTATTACATTTATTTTATTTTTATGAAGAAAGGAATGCGTTTCTCATGTTTTCTAAGAAAAAAATTTGCTTTATTTTTATAGTGTCTTTTTTATATCTATGTCCTGTATATGCTGAAGATGCAAAAAAATCACTTAAAGGCGTATATAGTATAGGCTTGAATGGAAGTTATTCGTCCTCTAAAATGTTAGGTACGAATAGCCATAATATCGTTATTGGAGGTGAAATAACAAATTTTTTCACACGCAATGTTGAATTAGGATGTCAGGTTTTCCACATGAATTCATGGAGTCGCAACCATGATGTAATGTTTCATCATTTAAATTTTATATCTAATTACAATTACTATTTAAATAATGTAAACATCCCCTATTTGGGTTTGTCATGTGGTTTAACAATGATAGAATTATTTGCTGATGAAATAAACACTGATACAAGTCTTGGATTCCAGTTTGGCCTGAAAAATTTTATTCATCAAAATGTTTTTTTTAAATCAGAATATAGATTTAGGCATACTTTTGGTGATTATAGCCAAGATGACAGCTCTTTGTTATTTGGGATTAACTTACTTTATTAATGAGATATCGTATAAATGAATAAAAAATATATCATCAATCTGTTTTTATGTTGGATTTTTTTTTCTTCATGCCATTCCCAAAATAATGCTTTGATTTTAAATAAAAAAGAATATGATAACAATGGATTAGGAATTGGACCTCACGTTATTTCAAAGTTAGCTGAAACAATGACGAAAAGTATGCTTAAAGTAGATTTAATCATAGGTAAACGTGTTGTTTTAAATTCAAAACAAATCAAAAATGAAAGCTCAAATATTATTAACAAAAATTTGATATCAGATAAGCTGAGAATTGAACTTCAAAAGGCTTGCAATGGGAAAATTAAATTCTTAACAACTGAAAACATAAGCGAAATTCCTCTTGCCCCTCATTATCAACTGATAGGTAGAATTGCAAGCATGGATATGATAGATGGTAAAACAGGTAGAAGACGTCGATATACTCAGATTACGTTAGAAATGTATGATTTGATAACATCTGAACTGATTTGGGGCGGGCAATACGAGATTGATAAAAAAACGAGTGATATAAATGTTGTATATCGATAATGATTCTTATAAATTAGCTATTTTTTATATTTTATATTAGTCGATGAAAAATTTTAATAAGAAAAAACTATTATTTTTATTTATCATTTTTATATATCAATATAATTTTTGTGGTTGTGGAGTAATGCTAAGATGCAACTTGAACTATCTTGACTATGAGATACAGCAACACATCAAAATTAAATACCCCTCTTATTGGAAAAATTTGAAAAATTGTGACAAGAGAAATAAAACATTGCATTTAATGAATCTTGCTTACAAAATGTTTTGGAATAAAGATTATCGTCATGCCAAATATTTATTCAAAGAAATTATTATTGAAATTGAAGAATTATATGGTTCCCATGAAAATGCAAAAAAATATCGAAAACGTTTTTTTCAGGAAGCGAATAAGGCAAAATCACCATTTTATAGAGAATGTATTAAATATTTTAAAGGTGAACCTTTTGAACGAATGATGGCTTACTATTATTTGGGATTAATCTATTTAATTGAGAATGACTTTGAAAATGCACATGCTTCATTTGTAAATGGTCAGTTACAGGATGCCATTACTGAAGAGCATCAATATCAATCTGATTTCTTAGCACTTGATATTCTTTGTTATTGGTCAGCTTCTTTGATGGGGTCTCAAGCATTAGTAGAAAAATACGCTCCAATAATATTGGATTCAAATATTAATCAAGTGAAACAATTAATGTCTGGTAATGTATTTATAATAGTTGAATCAGGAAAAGGCCCAGAAAAAAGACAAAAAGGTAAAAATAAAGAGATTTTGTCCTTTTTATGCAATAAATCTGTTATTAAAAATATAAATATTAAGAAAAAAACTGAAAATATTCATTTAATTGAAACTGGTGATTTGTGTTGGCAAGCAATTACAAGAGGTGGAAGAGAAATTGACGGCATTTTGGCTCAAAAAGCCATTTGGAAAAAAGATTGGAAAGAAAGAAAAAATAAAATGTGGGATGGAATCAATGTATCTGAAAATGATAATTCTATTAAACAAAAAAACGTATCAGATTTACAAAAAACAATTGACAATAAACAATCAAATCAATCATTGTATCTTACAAGTATGATGCAAAATCAAAATAAATGGAAAAGAGATATGCTTGTTCTTTCAAAAGTTTTAAATGAAAGTATCCATCCTGAAGCTGACACAAGAGCATGGGACGATTTGCCAAAAAGAATTTGGATGCAAAGAATTAAAACAAATGATCGATTTATAAAATTAGAATTCATTTCCAACGAAAAAAAATATTGCAAAACTATAAATATTTATCGTATTGATAAAGAAAAAAATTTGGGATTGATTATCATTTCATTATCAAATGAAGAGGCAGGCAAGATATGAATCTTAAAAATATTTGTTTGATTAATATATTTATCTTTTTCATCATATTTCATTTAACTGCATGTGTTACGACGAATGCAAAACAGCAGTTAAAAACACTTCAACAAAAAAAAATGCCATTTACCAATTCTGACAATAATATCTTAAAAAAAAAAATGACCCGCTCAAAGAAATAAAAATATTAATTGATTATGATCAGAATTCTATAAAGTCTTTGTCTCGTGAATATAGTGCAATAAAAATATTAAGAGGTAATTTACAAAATAAACTGGTTCAATACGGCTGTAAAGTCTATTTTAATAGCCAAAAACATAATCATAACATTTTTTATGATTATATATTTCGGATTTCTATATACTATTCATTAATTAAACAAGATCATTATTCTACTTTACATGCACAATTTTCCATCGAAGTCATTAGTTCAATTCATAAAAACTTGTTAGAAAGTTATACAGATGAAGATCGATTCATTATAAAAGACAAAGAGAGTAATGGGATCGAAAATGCGATTAGCTGGCTCGCTAAAGAGGTTTCTGAGCCATTCATAAAAAAAATAGTCCCGAAAATTAGGGCGCATTGGAAGAATCAAAAAAATGAAAAATCTTCATATTCTAACATTATCCCTATTGATGAAAAAATTGGAAGGGGTGCTAATTCTTATCCAATTCAACCGAAAAAAGGACTTTCCTATATTTATCACGCATTAATCATAGGAAATAATAATTACAAGCATTACAAAAAACTTAAAACAGCTATAAATGATGCAACCAAAATTTCACAAATTTTGAAAACTCATTTTTCATTTAATGACGTAAAACTTATGTTAGATGCAACGAGAAATGAAATTATTGGTGAGCTAGATAGATATCGAAAACAATTAACCGAAAAAGATAGTTTATTAATTTTCTATGCAGGACATGGGTGTTATGATAAAGAAATTGATAGAGCATATTGGGTTCCTGTCGATGCCAGGAAAGATAAAACAGCAAACCTTATATCAAGTGAAGACTTAGTTGATAAATTAAAAGGCATTCAATCTAATCACATTCTAATCATTTCCGATAGTTGTTATTCTGCAAAATTAACAAGAAATATGAGCATTAATTTAGATGGGTTATTATATCGTTATAAAAAATCTATTAATTCAAAATCAAGAACAATTCTAACATCAGGCGGAAATGAGCCAGTTGTTGATTCTGGTAACAATGGACACTCAGTATTTGCTTATGCACTAATCAAATTTTTTGATAATAATAATTTGCCAATATTTGATGGAAGAATTATATATAAAAATATTTATGCTTATGTCGTAAATAATTCAGATCAAACACCACATTATCAATTAATACATTCCGCTGGTCATGATACTGGTGATTTTTTCTTTATTTCTTCAAATTATTCAATACCAAAAACAAATAATTAAGCAAGGTTTGGGTAATTAATAAGGATTACAGCCTTGCAAAGGTTTTATTTATTGCTTTTTTCTCTTAAAGTCTATAAAGTTCTTTTTAACCTCAAAAAGAGCTTTATGAGATGCTTTTGAGTGGAAAAATTAAGATTTTTTGATTTATATTGAAGGGTTGGTTTGGTCTGACCCTTCACACAAATATTATGAAAAAACTATATTTGCTTATCAGTTTATTGCATTTCATGTGGACAAGTTCACCTGTTTCTGCAAAATGGTATGGAATGATTTATCATGGGGTATTGGCAGGTCCGGGTATTGAAGATGCCATCCTTTTATCCGCAGAATTTGACACCTCATATCGCTTATTGGCTGTTGCCATAGGCAATCAATTTTATCAATATAATGAGCACCTTGCATTTGAACTGGAAGCTCAAGGGGTTCAACATTTAGGTGATCAAACCCATGCAGAATGGAATGCAGTGTTTATTGCCCGATGGCTAACATTTCCCTGGAATCATAAGCTTCGCACAACATTCGCTTTTGGTGAGGGGTTTTCATATGCGACCAAAACACCCAATATGGAAAAATTGCATAATGAGAAAGTTTCTCATTTTCTCAATTATCTATCCATTGAATTTACATTTGCCTTGCCTAAAACACAACGTTTCCATTTAGTAACACGTGTACATCATCGTTCCGGGGCGTATGGCTTGTTTAATGGGGTTAAGGGGGCATCAAATGCTGTGGGATTGGGGCTGCGGTATGAATTTTAACAATATAACAAGTTTGTTTCTGCATCAGGAAATAAAGGGGACGTCTATGATTTTATGCTTTTCTTTGAAAGTTTTTATTTCTTGCAGGAAAATTTCAATGTATGGATTGAATAAAAGCATAAAATCATAGACGTCCCCTTTCCCGTCCTAGACGTCCCCTTTCCTAGACTTGCAAAGGTTTTATTTATTGCTTTTTTCTCTTAAATTCTATAAAGTTCTTTTTAACCTCAAAAAGAGCTTTATAGGGTGATTTTGAGTGGCAAAAATTTAGATTTTATG
>Ga0272440_1000762_pt1 | contig 27123 bp, 21 predicted proteins | sample SSMMMBAug17_FD_192440 | JGI IMG/M metagenome (GOLD analysis project Ga0272440, IMG submission 192440) | Marine sediment archaeal communities from Little Sippewissett salt marsh, Falmouth, MA, United States - SSM-MMB-Aug17 | ecosystem: Environmental > Aquatic > Marine > Wetlands > Sediment ... | reverse complement strand
ATCAGATCATCACAGGCAATGTGAATATATTCGAAACATTGCAGAAAAATTAATGGGAAGCGTTGAAATGCTTCAATTATGATTGTGTTATTCAGGGCATGTAATTGAAGACAAAAAGGACAACAGGCATTTGAGGTGTCATGATTGTCATCGGGTTGGCTATGGATATCATGATCATCGCAAACATCTGTCTGATCGAAGTGAATGTGATGATGGCATGCATGTTGACGCGCAATATGAAACTGGTTGATAATCGGTACACTTATAATATTGCATGCAATAATCAAAGAAATGGATATATATATGATTTGATGATACATTAAGTTTTTATTCAGTTTAAAGCCAGTCATGTCGTTCCAACCTTCAATCGTTTTTATGCTTTTTGGGTAAACGCTCCATTTTTCAATTATAGACCATCGTCAGGATACTGGTCAATGTGTGTCTGTTTCAATATGCTATAAACTATCGAAATTATATCAAACTTATTAACTTGTCAATGTCTTTTCTGGTTTTTTTATTGTTATCTCGAGCAAAGAATGAGGATAATTATATGATTTAAGGCGAATTCATCACTTTTTTCAAGTATTTCAATCCAAATTGAATCGAGAGATTTCGTTTTTAAATGCGTGTTTTCCCTTAACGCAATCTCACATAATATGATTCGCATGGCCTTTGCGATGTTCTCACGAACTGCCTGTGCAGTCTCAACATTAATATAACGACAGGTCGTCCCATTTTGATTTAAATATTTCATCAATGCGAGCATAAAAGACGTTTTCCCTGTTTGACGCGGTGCATGGAGAATAAAATATTTATATTGATCGATCAGCATCAATATTTCATCCAGATCGAATCGGGAAAGCGGGTCCAGGCAGTAATGCCTTTCACAATTCACTGGCCCCGAGGTTTATGGTACATCTCAATAATATCGTATGGGCAATCCGACAGACTTGTCCAATAAGTGTCGAAAATTAATTTGACCATTCGGATTCCTATTGATATTAGAACGTTATATTTTTATCACATCTGAAGTGGTAAAGATTGGCTATAATAAATAAAGTTGAAATAAATGCAATAAACTTGTGGGGCATAACGCAAATAATTTGAAACTATTTGGTTCAAATAATGTAAGACGTAGCAAACAGGCGCTGAAGCAGCTCAAATAATGGTATAATATCCATTTACCAGTATATATAAAATCCCAAAAAAACGCATTAACAGTATTGATGCGCTTAATACCTTTGCATTCTCGAAAAGTGTTAACTAAATAGTTTTTAGAGGATATGAAGGATGGCGAATTTCTTTTCAGAACTTTCCTAAGACTAGAAGAAGTAGTACCAACAACACATGATTTCTTTTTCATATTGTTCGAATCGATCCACTCCTGAAACAGAAATATTTACCTGATTATTTCTACTTAATCTGAAATTTTGTGAGAGCTCATAATGATATGCTTGATAGTTTTTTCTGAATCCATAAGCCATCATTTTGGCATTACCATGAATTTTCCACCAGGAAAATATTTTCTTTAATAAACCCAAAGAAAAACCTCCACCCATTTGATAACTATCTCCATTTATCCCACCCCCAACATTCAATTCTGTTTCTAAAAAAGCATAAGAAAGCCCCATAAAAGTTTGATATAATGCGAGTCCAGCGCCTGTCCCTACTTTACCAACAAGTGTTTCATCCTCAGTGGCTAATGTTTTTTGAGAAAGTCCGAAATTGACTTTCCATGAAAAAGAACCAAGAACCTGATTATATGGTACAAGGGACACAATATCTGCAACAGCAAAAGATTTCAGTTGAAACTCTTTTCTTTTTGAATAATACCTGAATTTTGTATTTCCAAGTTCAATTTGAATTCCGAGTTCTTTATCATAATCTGTGTCTAAAAGATCACTAAATGAAAAACGATAGCTGTATTCATGGAACAATTCGTTTTCAGTGGAACCCAATCCAGCACTAAGTCGTCTTGAAGAATGGACATTATCTGGAGAATCCGGACGTTTAATGGGATAAAAATTTTCAGGAACCTGCCCCAGTTTGCTACGCACTTTAAGGGCTTGTAAAAGAATTTTTTGATAGTTACACCGAGTGAGTTTGCGTTTAACAAACCGATATTGAATGTAAGCAATGATATAGTCAGTGATTCTAATTTTTTGTGCAGGGTTCATATCAAATTTTAGAAGTGTTTCAACATCTTGTTTTCCTTGTAATATATTGTATGCCAGATGTTTGTCAGATGTATTCAATTGCTTGTAAATATGCTTAATTTTTGTTGCTTTGGATGGTCGATACACTGTTTTTGTAATGAGTCCTGCTTCTTTTACAGCTTTGACTGTATCAATAGGTATCACAAAAGGGCCAAATTGATCGGTTAAGTCTAATTCTGGTCTTGCAGCTTCAAGCAGAAACAAAAGATTATATGAACAGTTTTCACTAAAAAAATAATATTTTGCAGATATTTTTTCTAGTTCTCGGATATGCAAAATCATTCTATTTAATTCTGTTTCTGTTAAATTGAGTTGATATTCCCAAATATCTCGTTGATTAATATCACTATATTCCTGAATTTTTTTGTAATAGGGTAATATGGAATAATAACCATCAAACAACCCAAAAATACCTTTATAGGCAAAAAGGATACCATTTGTTTCATTGGTTATTGCTGCGTAATTGACTGCATGGTTAAGGAGTTTGTTAGGGTACTCAGTTTCAAGTATGATCAAGGTATGACCGAACATTGAGGCAGGATTATTCATAAAATATGTGGGAAAGGCCAGGTTTGCCGATTTCACTTTGATATGCTTTATCTGTTTACAATCATATATCGGAACTTTTGAGGGATCAATTTTTAATTGTTCTTTTAACCAATTATATCGAGCAATATATTTACAAATGATTGGATCTGCCTGATCTATTGAACCATCAAACAGCGCACGAATAGTTGATTCCAGTTCAGATTTGGGGTTTACTTTACCATCAGATGCTAAAAAAAAATTGGGGTCATCGATTAAACTTTCAATTTGCCCCAAAATATTTTTTTTATAATGAAGTAGAATATGCCAATATTTCTTATTGTAAAGTTTGATTTCATTGGCATGTTCCAGCAAATTGTTTAAATACGAATGTTCATTTGCCACCGCGCTATCATTGAAAGTAGAAAGCATAAATAAAAGAGATATAGTAATGAAACGTTGTATACCATATCTCTTTTTATTTTTAAGAATCTTTTTCAAAGGCTATTTCGTTATATCTGTTCAATAATATTGACTATGTGAGCAACCACTTCTTTGTGTGTTGTTTGAGCAGAAGGATAAATTTGATCAAAATTGGCTTGAAACGCACGATATAAATCCGCTCGTTTATCACTGGAAACTTCAGCAAGATCCGCAATCGCGTCAAGGGATTCTCCCTGACCTGCTGCAATGTCAACAGCAATATTATCCATATTATCCGCGACAAACTTATCTAATTTTTCATTCATTACCAATGATTTTGGTCTTTCACATCCAAGTGTACCAGATGAAATTCCAAAGGTTTGGTTCCCTGATGTTCCATTTAATGAAGTAATCACCAGTTGCATTAACAAAGGATCCTGATCTCCTAAAATCAATGTTCCCAGTCCACATCCGCAGTTCTGTTGTGATCCAGCATAGGCAAAACTAACCATCAACATACTTGCCAAGAAAGTAATCATTACTTTTCTCATAACAAAATCTCCTTAAAAAATTTAAATAATTAAATAATTGTGATGAAGTTAAAAAAAACAATTCATCATCTCCATTTAAAAGAAGGGTGTCATCCGACAGAACAGTTTTGTTTTTGACAAGAGAATGTCATATCAAATTATATAACTGATCCACAGGATTCACGCCAATTAAAAAATTTATTTACACCAAAAAATGGCAAGAAGTCAACTATAAAATTAGAATTTTTTAATCATCAGGGTCTTTAGGGATGTTGATCGTAAAAATTGTATACTCTCCCTGTTTGCTTTGACATTTTATTTCTCCTGAAAGGGATTGTGTGACAAGGTTATAAACAATATGCATGCCCAATCCTGTGCCACCCTGACCACGACGCGTTGTAAAAAATGGATCATAAATTTTTGCCAGCTGTTCTTCAGACATACCTTTACCATTGTCTCTGTAGACAATGGTCACTGTTTTGGTATTATCTGTAATATCAATAGATATTTTCCCTTTTTCAATACTATCAAATCCATGTAATAAAGAGTTCATAACCAGGTTGGTCAAAACTTGCATAAATACACCAGGATAGCTGTTCAGTTCAATCTTATCTGGACAGTTGACTGAAATCTGATGTTGAGTTCGTTTGTAACGCGGACGTAAACTGATAAACACTTCATCAATATAGTGCTTTAAACTAAAAACACGTTTTTCTTCTATTGTTTGATCCACAGCAACCTGTTTGAAGCTCTGAATTAACTCAGCCGCACGATTCAAATTGGCCAATATGGATGATGCGGATTCCATACCAATTTCAATATATTTTTTAAAATCAGAACGTTTTAAACGATTCAAATCAAACAATTCTTTTATTTCTTTTGTTTTTCTTTCTAAGAAAGAAGATGCGGTCACTGATATTCCAAGAGGGGTATTAATTTCATGGGCGACCCCTGCAACCAGGCCACCCAATGAAGCCATTTTTTCCGATTGAATCAATTGTTTTTGAGTTCTTTGTAACTTTTCCAGCGATTCTTGAAGCGCTTGACTGGAAGCTTCTGCATCATCTCTTGCCATTCTTAGCTCTTCCTCATTTTGCTTTTGAATTGAAATATCTCGCGCAATACCAACCAGATGTGTTGGGCTATTCTGCTCATCCTTGAGTAAATTGACAGCCATCATGGTTGGAAAAGTTGTTTCATTTTTTCGTTTATGCCCAACTTCGCATGTATGGAAGCCTTCAGTTTCCAGTCGTCGTACAAGGGGAATAATTTCTTCATTCATTTGTTCTTGGGTATGAAAAAAAGAAATGGTCTTGTCTAACAATGATGTTAGTGTATATCCATGCATTTTTGCCCAGGCGTTGTTTACAAATTCGATATTTCCTGACAGGTTAAAAACAGCAATACCATCTATGGATTGTTCAACAGCCATTTGAAGCATTAATGAACGTTTCAGCGGACGAACGATGGAACGATTGACAATAATTGAAATTAAGGTTAATGACACAAAAATAATGACAATACATAAAATGAGATTCGTGAAACGCTGGTTATGGGTAATATCAATAATAGAGGTAAATTCTTTTTTGAGCTGTTTTTGAAAAAAATCATTCAATCGATTGATCGCTTTTCGAATGGTGTCAGCCTCTTTTGCCAGTTGAACAGCTTTATCGCTCATCAAAATGCTGAGTTCATCGGGGGGCATGTTTTCAGTACTGACTTTCATATCATCACGAAAAGCTTCAGACATAGATTTATAAAACCGATTGGCCTTGCCTGTAAAAGTGACGAGATGATTATGTAATAATTGAACCTCTCTTTTTTTTTCATTACTTAATCCGCTAAGGATTAAAATCTCTTTTAAGGACTGAATACCTTTGTCTGCCATTTTTTGTGCAGTTTCTACAAAAATTTCTTCTCCTGACATGACCGCATCTTCATATAAATCCATTTGTTCCTTAAATGCAGTTTTAACTTCTCTACATTGTGTGGTACCTGGGAACAAAAAATCAGACACAATCTCGATGCGTTTTTCTGTAATAGAACCCAATCCAAAACCAATGATTGTTGAAATTAAATATCCAATAATCAGAATACCAATACTGAACCAGATCTTTGTAATAATTTTAAATCTGGAACGTTTTTCGTGAGTGTATTTTTTCATTTCATCCTCAAGTATGCGTTAATGTCGATGACTAATACTGATATGTTTCTTGCTTTTTTTTCCCTTTAGTGATATGGTTTTTTACATGTATGATATCAATCAGTGATACTGTATAATAAATATCAAAAAATAAGTCTATACCTGAATAATTTGAACAAAATGCGAAACATCCTAAAATTAAGGTTAGCAATATTTATACCTGTGGACTGAAAAGATATCATCAAATTGTTTAATAAGTTTGCTTAAGGCACATTTCATGCAGATGAATAATTTGCATATTGTATTATTTTAGGCAGATGAACAATGTTACTTTCAGATATGCAATATCTCAAGATATTATTGTCCCAACTTTGGTTTTTCGTATTTTCATGGACAAGCAAGGACAAGCTGAGACTTATATCCTAAAAGAGGGAAAAAACCAAAGATGGATTATCAGATATTAGGATAAGTTTTGTAACTTACCCATTTTTATTAATTAATCGATTAAAGGAGGTCATATGAAAGATCGATTGTTATGTTGTTATTTCGCTATTATTTTTTTGGTGTTGCTTTCATTTTCAAATGTTGCAGCCGATGTTCGTCCCAATGGATTTTCTTTCACCCCATTTGCAGGATGGTACATTTTTGAGGGCAATGAAGAGTATAATGACAGACCCTTGTATGGTCTTGGTCTAGGCTATCGGTTTAATGAACACTGGTCAACCGAGCTCTCATTGTCATATGGTGATTTTAAAATGAATGCTTGTGAATTACCCGATGACGCAGATGTTCGTCATGATGCCTATGCAGCGTATATGGATATCTATTATGATTTTCTGCCGGACTGCAAGGTGGTACCATTTTTTACTATGGGAATGGGGGCTATGGCATTTGATTACGCCGAGGAAGAACGTCATCCTGACTTGATTATTGAGAAGAAACATGCATCTGTTTTTCATTATGGTGCAGGGATTCGGTTCCAATTGACATCATGGTTGGATCTTCGTACAGATGTACGTCATGCATTGTCTTTTGACGTAGGCAGATCTGAAGAACAAGATTTTGAAGTGTTTAATAACATGATGGCGACAATGGGACTTACATTCTCTTTTGGACAGGCCAAACCATCAGTCAGTGAAGTCCAAAGTAATGATCAGGATCAAGATGGTGTTCCAGATAATCTTGATCAGTGCCCCAATACTGTGCCAAATGTTTCTGTTAATGGAAAGGGATGTCCCTATGATTCAGATCAGGATGGTGTTTTTGATCATCAGGACAGATGTCAAGGATCTCAACCTGGAGCTATCGTAGATATGTTTGGTTGTCCCAAGGATTCTGATAATGATAGTGTTCCTGATGATAAGGATAAATGCCCTGGCACAGAACCCGGTGTAACTGTTGATGCCAATGGTTGTCCGCTTGATACTGATAATGATGGTATCAGCGATGTTATGGATAAATGCCCCAACACACCTGCTGGTGTTAATGTGGATGCAACCGGATGTGAGATAAAGCAAACGAAAAAAATTCGATTGAATTTAAAAATTGAATTTGCCTCTGGAAAATCCGATATCTCTTCTGCTTCCTTGGAACAGGTGAAAAAAGTTGCTGAGGCAATGAGAGAATATCCAAATAGCACAGCGGTTATTGAAGCGCATACCGATAGCTCTGGCGGCGCAGAGTACAACCTTAAATTGTCTCAAGAACGAGCCAATATGGTGAAGCATTATCTTACAAGCCTGTTTAATATCGACGCTTCACGTCTTGAAGCAGTTGGACATGGAGAAAATCGACCCATTGCAGATAACAGGACCAAAGCCGGAAGAAAACGTAATCGCAGAGCAATTGCGATTATTACTGCCATTCAAACAACCGGGCAATAAAAAATATTAGTGTGACGTTTGTTTCTTAATTAAATTATCATTTTACAAATCATGTGATCGAATTCTACTGGTTTGCAACCCTTTGCTGATTTCTGGATATGATCCAGGAATCAGCAATCCTACCATCAATTTATGAACATTGCTTATTGTCTGATAATAATATGAAAAAAATCAAATAATGATTAATTTCAATAAAACCAAAAAAATATCCACCTTTGTTATCACTGTATCTATGATCATCGCCATAATCCTTTTCAAATCTGACGCTGGTATCCATATTGCCCTGGTGGGCCCCATGACAGGAAAAACATCGATCAACGGCAAAGCGTATAGTGAAGGCGCAAACATGGCGATTCTTGAAATCAATAAGAATGGGGGGATCAGAGATCATAAAATTGTTTTGGATGTTTATGATGACAAAAATGAACAAGAACATGCAAAACAATGTGCTCAGGAAATTGTTGATTACAATCGTGCACTTCTTGTCATTGGGCACAATTACAGCTCTTGTTCAAGTGCAGGCGGTCGCATTTATTTAAAAAACCAAATACCTGCCATTACACCGACATCAACAAATCCTTCAGTAACAATCAACAATCCATACTATTTTCGAATTACATTCAATGATAACCTTCAAGGTAGATTTCTGGCTCATTACGCAAAAAAGGTACTGCGTTGTAAAGGCGCCTGTATTATTTCTGAGAGCCTGGCATATGGTTCCAATCTGGCAGATATCTTTTCGAAAACATTAAAAGAAATGAATATCCCCATATTATTGCATGATACATTCGATCGTAAAGAAGAAAACTTGCACCAACGCCTGAAGTGTATTGTAGAAAATTTAAACAGTGTTTTGAATCGTCAATCCAGTGAAGATATTATTGTTTATTTGTCTGTGCATTCGCCTGAAGGAGTTCTTCTCATTCAACATATGCGGGATAATCAAATTAAAAATCCAATTATGACACCCGATGCATTGGCATCACAATCGTTTGTTGATGGTTTTTCGGACTTGAAAAATGAGCAGACATCACCAGGTTATTATACAAATGGCATATATGTCGCCACTCCATTTATTTATGACACAGCCAACGAAGCTGCTCAGCAATTCAAAGAAAAATATAAAAATAGATTTGGTAAGGAACCAGACTGGAGAGCGGCTTTTGCATACGATGCAACCAAACTGGCTATTCACGCATTTCAGAAGTCAAAAATAAAGGGCGGAAATGATAATATTGAGTCGGATCGAGTGCTGATCCAAAAATATTTGAGTCAGATGAATCAAATACAATATGGGTTGGAAGGTATCACCGGGTTTAACTATTTTGATAATAATGGGGATACACCAAAACCCATTTCCATTGGCGTTTATAAAAACAACAAACTGATTTCCGCATTGACACAATTGCGCTCTGTTTACAATATCAATGAAGTTGCTGATATTGATCAGGCATTGGCTCAGGAACGTTTAATACGTGTTGATGGCCAGTTAATGTACAAAACCAATGTTGTTTACACTGGTATTGAAATGGCTGAAATTAATAAAGTTAATTTTAAAGAACGTTCATGCCATTTAGAGTTTTATTTATGGTTTCGCTATCAAGGAGATATTGATTTTTCAGACATTGTGTTTCCAAATGCCATCGAACCGATTTTGCTGGGCACGCCTATAAAACATGATCATGATGGACAAATCCGATACAAAGCTTTTCATGTGGCGGGGCATTTTAAAATGGATTATTTATCTCATGCGTATACTCCAGGGGAACATCTGATCGGCATTCGATTTCATCACAAAACAATGAATGAAAATAATTTAATTTTTGTTACTGATGTCATTGGCATGCGTTTGAACGACAACGATTCTATCGCATCTCGTATTCAACAACCGAACATTTTATCAAATGCGTTGGATTGTCAGATTACAAAAGCGATGTTTCATCGGAATGTCATTCAAAAAAATTCACTGGGTAGCCTTCAATATCTAAATGAAAAAACCGGAATGATTGACTATTCATGCTTTAATCTGGAAATTTGGATGATCAAAAATTCCTTATCTTTGCGCGGTGTGATAGAAAATTATTATTGGAATTTCTTGATTGCAATCATTACCCTGGTGATGTTGTTTTTTATGAACCTGTTTCGCTCCTATTTGATCGAACATTTTTTAAGACTTTCATGGCTCGTGCACACTATTTGTTTGAGTTTGTATTTGTTGACGAGTGAAGTTCTCTTACTGAATTGGCTTTCAGGCAAAAAAAATCCGAGATACATGGAGTTGATCAAGGTTTTTTTTGATGCCTTATGGTGGATTATACCTGCCTACCTGATCAATCTTGCAATCAAACGATTTATCTGGATTCCACTGGAAATAAAAAGTAATCGTTCTGTGCCAAAAATTCTTCAAAACTTTTTGGCTTTTCTCATCTATTTACTGGCTTTTTTTGGTATTGTTGCCTATGTGTTTGATCAAAAACTTACCAGCTTATTGGCCACTTCAGGTATGGTTGCCATGATTATTGGTTTGGCCATTCAAGTCAATATTGCCAATATTTTTTCAGGAATTGCAATTAATTTGGAACATCCTTTTCGTATTAATGATTGGGTCAAAATTGGGGATGAATTCAGTGGAAAAGTGGTCGATATTACCTGGCGAACCATTAAAGTAAAAAAACGTGATGGCAGCCTCCTCAGCCTTCCCAACAGCATTGCTTCAGAGTCACCGATCCATAATTACAATCATCCCAATCGATTTTTTTGGAATCGTATTGAGATTTTTGTAGATCCCAAACATAATCCTGAAAAAATTAAAAGCATCCTGATGAACGCTGTTCTATCAGTCAATGGTATTGTGAAGTCCGCCGATCCAACCATTCGCTTTGAACTTAACGAATGGGCAGCTGTGTTTATTATTTTTTACTGCCTGGATGATTATGATTTAAAATTCTTTTATAGAAGTCAAGTCTTTGAACAGGCATGGATTCATTTGGGACGATCAGGCGTACGGCCTGCTGTACAACGTCAGGAACTTTATTTATATGATGGTCCAGAAGATCGAAGTGAAGAGGATGCCCAACGTCCCATTACCCTGTTGAATGAAATTGACCTGTTTATGTATTTGAACGAACATATGAAAGAAGACTTGAGCAAAAGTATGAAATTGCATCATTTTCGGCCCAATGATATTATTTTTAAGCAAGGGGATAGTGGAGATTCATTATTTGTCATTCGTGAAGGAGTCGTTGGGGTATGGATCAAGATGGATGATGGCGATGCAATAGAAGTTGCTCGTTTGGGGGCCGGATCCTTTTTTGGCGAAATGGCCCTTCTTACCGGTGAACCCCGAACTGCCAGTATCATTACAAAAACAGAATCATATTTGTATGAAATAACAAAAGAAGATTTTTCACCAATCATCGAATCTTCACCCCAAACAGTTCATAAATTAAGTCTGGAGCTGACACAACGCAGTATAAATCGAGAATACCTGGAGGATGAATATCGAAATTCACAGATCAATAAAGAGGACTTAAATAACCAGTTTTTAAACCGGATTATCAATTTTTTCGGTGTCAAAAAACAACAGAATTTTACAGGAGTTGACATGTCTGACGATGCTGATGGCGATGGAGATTAAGCACGCTTGAAACGCTTCTTCCCCCAAACTTACCATTTAAGTAAGCGATCATAAGTTTTCGGGTAGATAAAAGTATAACCTTCCGGAATATGTTCGACCGCCTGGTATTGAAAAATTCCGGTTCCAGCACGACCGCCTGGGGTTGAAACCCCAGACGGTCGAACATTTTTAGTTGGACGAACTTTTATCTACCCGAAAATTTATAACCGCTTACTTATTTTTAATGTTTGAATGAACGTTGTCCAGTGTAAACCATTGTCACATCAGCTGCGTTACAGGCTTCAATGGACTGATAATCATTGTTCGATCCTCCCGGTTGAATGACAGCCGAGATCCCTTGTTCTATGCCGATATCCACACCATCACGAAAAGGAAAAAAGGCATCACTGATCATGGATGCCCCAATGAGCCCCCCCTTTTCTGCATTGACTTGATGAGTTATGCTTTCAGCCTGCTCATGGCTCAAGTCAGAAAATGGTTTTTGAAATTGTTCATAGGCATAACGATCCGACAGTTTTCGATACGCCTTGTCTTTTGCAATAATCGCAACTCCCACGCGATCTTGTTCTCCTGTTCCAATACCAACGGTCACACCATCTTTAACAAATATAACAGAGTTTGAAGTGACACCACTTTCAATTAACCATCCAAATAACATATCTTCAAATTCGCCTGATGTCGGTTCTCTTTTGATTGCATAGGTTTGTCCTTTGTATTCACAACTGGCCAACTGACAATCTTTTGGGGAAAGGGTTTTGGGAACAAAGGACCATTGGGCAATTAGACCGCCATCAATGAGACTTTTGAAATCTAATGTGCGTTGTCCAACATAGCTTTGTAATTTTTCAATGCTTTGAATTTGAATCACTCGAAGGTTTTTCTTTTTTTCAAAAATCGACATAACGCCATCTTCAAAATCAGGCGCAACAATGACTTCAGCATATTGACTTGAAATGGCCTCTGCAGTCGGTTTATCAATGGAACGATTCACAGCAATACATCCTCCAAATGCTGCAACCCTATCAGCAGCATAGGCTTTTTCATAGGCAGACAATAACTGGCTATCTTTTGCAACACCACATGGGTTGTTATGCTTAACAATGACCGCTGTGGGGGTATCAGAAAAATATCTTAAAATATTTAACGCATTGTCAGCATCTGTAAGGTTGGTTTTTCCTGGGTGTTTGCCTGATTGAAGTAATTCGATATCTGATACCAGATAATGTCCGGGCTGAATACATTTTGTTTTCCCAAGAATCAGATTTCCATTGATCAATTTATATAGTGCCGCTTCTTGGCCCGGATTTTCACCATATCGTAAGCCTTTTTTGATTTGATGAATCGTCCAGGTTACTTTTTCGTAGTATAATGTTTGACGTTGATTGTCTTCAATAAATGATATTTCAAGTTGTGATGGAAAATGATCATCCATCACTGTTTTATACATTTGTTTCAGATCGGTAGACATAATTCGAAACTCCTTTATATGAAAATAATACTTTGAAATAACTAGGAATGCTCTAAAAATATATTCCCCATTAAATAAATGTTCATTCAGTTTTTTGAAGCATGATTACACTGAAGAAGATGAATAAGATAAAATAAAGACACTTTTAATTCATCTTATTCAGTGTAATTCAGGTTCAGAAAGAGTGTATCCAAAATTGCCGGTATCGGTTTGACCTGCAATTTGGGTTACACTCTTCAGAAACGAATCAACTAATATTGAATAATGAGGAACTTATTTTCAGAGCTTTCCCTAATATTGATATTCCATGAGAATGCCTGAATAATCAGGTAAATAATCAGGCAATAATCTAATTTTTTGAAATCCATTTTTATGATAAAAGGTATTTACATAGTGTTCCTTTGAAACGAGATGAATTTTTTGTATCTGTGGATACCGACGCTTTATCCGATTTTTAAGTTCATTCATCAACAGTGAGCCAACACCCATCTTCTGAAATTTTTCATCAACACCAATAAAAATAACAAACAAAATCGTGCCATCCAGCTGATGAAGGTTCGAAAATTGACAGATATCTGCATATCTTGAAAAAGCGTGTTCATGCCAGATACAGGACTCGATATATCCAACTAAAAGATGACCATCGTTGATAATTAGAAATCCATCAGGAAACATTTCCATACGTGCGATTATTGTTTCTCGGTTTGCAGGGTAGTCTCTTTCGATAATGGTTTCAATACGTAGAATATCAGAAATGTTATTTTGCGTCGCAACAGTAATATCAAAGGCCATCAAAGCAACCCTTTGGTACTTGGAATGCCTGATTGATTCAATAGAACACTTTCGTGCAAAGCACGCCCCAGACCTTTGAACAACGATTCTGCTTTGTGATGATCATTTTTACCATACAAGACTTCCTGATGAAGCGTCATTTTTGCATTCATCGTCAGGGAATAAAAAAAGTGGGGAATCATTTCAGTGGGACAGTTGCCAATCATGGATGTTTCAAAGTGAGCATTAAATACATGATATGAGCGGCCGGAGACATCAATCACTGTTCGGCTAAGACATTCATCCATCGGCAAGTAACAACATGCATATCGGGCAATATTTTTGCGATCTCCCAATGCTTGATCCAATGACTGCCCCAGCACAATGGCGATATCTTCAATACTGTGATGCGGGCAGACATCCAGATCGCCTTTACAATCCAGCTCCAGATCAAATTTTCCATGAAACGTGAATAATTCCAGCATATGATTTAAAAAACCGATACCCGTCTGAATCGTTCTATTACCCGAACCATCGATACAAAGATTTAAGCGAATATTTGTTTCGCCGGTTTTTCGTATTTGTTGATTTTTTCTCATTCGTTTTCCAATCGCACCTTTATTGCCGCTGCATGGGCGTATAGTTCCTCAAGCTCTGCAAAATGAACAATATCTTTTCCCTGGGCCACTAATCGGTCTTGAGAATAGGAAATATAGGAGGTATGTTTTTGAAAATCCTGAACTCCCAGAGGAGAGGCATATTTTGCGGCCCCATTTGTGGGAAGCGTATGATTGGGGCCGGCATAATAATCGCCAGCCGGTTCTGATGACCATTGTCCCACAAAAATCGCCCCTGCATTTTTAATTTTTGATAAAATAGAGGTATCCTTGACAAGTAATTCAAAATGTTCTGGCGCTATGCTATTGACCAGGTCAATGCCATCATCCAGATGATCCACCAAAATAATACGTCCATTGTTTTGAATGGCTTGCATGATGATTTCTTTTCTGGGTAATTGTGGAATCAATGTTTCCAGACGCTTTGCAACTTGTTTTGCAGTAACTTCAGATAAGGTAATAAGTGTACATCGTGCATCAGGATCATGTTCTGCCTGGGATAGTAAATCCCGCACAATAAACTCAATGGGAATACTGGTATCATCGTGAAGAATTAATATTTCGCTGGGGCCTGCGATGGTATCAATACCAACAACACCAAATACTTGTCGTTTTGCTTCAGCAACATAAGCATTTCCAGGCCCGGTAATTTTATAAACAGGATCAATGGTTTCTGTGCCATACGCTAACGCAGCAATACCATGGGCGCCACCCACTGCATAAATTTCATCCAATTCGAGTAATGCGCAGGTAGCAAGAATCAATGGATGCGGCAAACCGGAGGCTCCAGGGGGGGAAATAGTGACGATAGAGGTAACCCCTGCAATCTTTGCAGGAACAGCGTTCATTATCAATGTTGAAGGATACACTGCCCTCCCCCCCGGGATATAAATACCGACCCGATCTATGGCAGAAACCCGCTGCCCCAGTTGAGTGCCATCATCAAATACTTCTTTCCATGATTTCTGACGTTGTTTTTCATGAAAAATTTGAATATTATGAATCGCTCTTTCAAAAATAGTCCGAGTGTTGCTGTCCAAGTCCTGAAGCGCGTTGGAAATGACTTTATCTGGGACACGTAATGCTGTCAATTCAACATTGTCAAATTTTTTTGTATAATCAAACAAAGCGCTATCTTTTTTTTCAGCAACAGTATCAATAATTTCTGTTACTTGCTTTTGAATTTGGCGATCACGTGAATGGAATCGTGAGTATGTTTGATCAAAGGTTTTTTTATCGATAATTGGAATCATTCAGAAAAGTCTCCAGATTAAATATGAATTTTATAGGAACCATTGGTATAAATGAGATCATCAATGCTTTCCATGCGGTTGATTTGGTTTTGTTCGATGGCGCAACGAAGCTTTAATGAACAGTATTTAGAACAAAATTCATCTGCCGGATTGAACATGCCAAGACAATCTACTGTATTTGCTGACATATTATCTGGAAGGACAAATTTTTTTTTCATGTCTTTTCTCTTTTTCATTTGTTGAAAATGTTGCAAAACAAATATTGCTAATATTCATCTTTGATTTTTCTATGAAAAATTTGAACGTTAAGGAAAGCTCTGAAAATAAGTTCTTCCTATATAATGTTTGACTGTTCAAAAATTTAACATCAAGAATATTCATAACCAACAGTTCAATCTTTTTTTAAACCAGGATACTAAAAAAAATGAATAGGATGAATTTTGAGTGTCTTTCTTTCATCTTATTTATCCTCTTCAGTGTCATCCTGGTTCAGAAACGAATCAACAAATATTGAATAATGAGGAGCTTATTTTCAGAGCTCTCCAAAGTTGTTTATCATTTCAAAGACAACGTATCAAATCCTGATGAATATGTCTATTTGTCGCCACAATTTCCGACATTTCATAGTGATAGGGTTCATTTGAAAAATTCGTGATATGCGCACCTGCTTCTTGAGCAATGAGCATTCCAGCAGCAGTATCCCAGGGTTTAAGGTTTTGTTCCCAAAATCCTTCAAATTGTCCTGATGCGATAAAACAGAGGTCCAATGCTGCAGCCCCTAAACGTCTAACAGCTTGAGCAGATTGCAAACAATTAGAAAAGCGCGTCATTAAGTCATCGATGATCTCACGCAAGTTATATGGAAATCCGGTGACCAGAACGCTTTCTGATAATTCTCTTGTTTGAGAAACCCGAATACGCTGACCATTATGAGTAGCGCCTTGACCTTTAATTGCTGTAAACAGATCCTGTGCGACAGGATTGAATACAATTCCTACAACCGGCTGTTTGTCTATAACAAAAGCAATTGAGACAGCGAAAATAGGTATTTGATGCGCATAATTGGTGGTGCCATCCAGGGGGTCGATAATCCATTCATATGGCGTTTGTGATGTTGTTATTCCTGATTCCTCTGCAACAATGCCATGTTTCGGAAATTGAGATTGAATAATTGACTTGACGACTTTTTCTGATTCAACATCTGCTTCTGTTACAAGATCAATGGCCCCTTTTTTTTCAACATGTTTTAATTGACCATAATACTGACTTAAAACTTTCCCCGCTTGATATGCGGATGCAATCGCAACCTGATACACTTTATCCAAATTAAAGTTATCTTCATTTGTAAAACTGTTTGCTTCCATTGATGACCTATCGAAAAAAAGGATTTGTTCTTTTTTCTTCACCTATCGATGTTTCGGGTCCATGCCCGGTATAAACGATGGTTTTGTCATCAAGGGTGAACAGCTTGTTTTTCACTGAAGCAATGAGTTGATCGTAACTGCCCCCTGGAAAATCGGTTCTGCCAATTGATCCGGCAAATAACGTATCTCCAACAAAAACAACATCAGGCCTATAAAAGGATAAGCCTCCCGGGCTATGGCCTGGTGTATGTAGTACCTTAAGTTCCAAGTTACCAAACGAGATTATATCACCATCTTCAAGGGTTTCATCCGCTTCAGGTGAATTATTTGAACGCATGCCAAAAGCAGCAGCACTGCTTGATACATGAGCTAACATGGAGGCATCGTCAGTGTGAATACAGATAGGTGCGCCAGTAACTTCTTTCAATCGCTGATTCCCGCCAACATGATCAAAATGTCCATGTGTATTTAAAATTTTGGTAACAGTTAATTGTTCATCAGAAAGCTCAACCAGTATTCGATCCACATCATCTCCCGGATCGATGACAACCGCTTTTTTGGTTTCTTCACATCCGACAATAATACAATTTGCCATTAAGGGGCCGACCCCCATTTGTTTAATTATCACGTTGACACTCTCCTTTGAGCTTCTTGGATAATCTCCATAAGCTTTGTAAGTTTGGGTTTGACTTGGGGTTGTTCCAAAGCCAGTAGCTGATCATCTGTTAAATGATCTTTTAAAAATGAAATCACATCAAAACGTTCCCACCAGCACAATATAATATTGCTGCACATTTTTCCCTGTTCGGCATGTAAGCGACAATATTCAAAATTGATATCTGAGCCGAGCCGCCGGCAGCGTTGAGATCGATTATCATGTTGATTCATCATGATTTTACAAATTTTCCAATATATTTTGTTAACAAATCGTAAAAATAATAGTTAAATTATCATTTTCGGTCAAGAATTTTTTTGACAAAATTTGATATCCCCTAACAATACTTAATTGATACACAAAACACAACCAAAAATGAAGCATGAATAAAACAAAGATTGTAACAAAAAAAATCATTCTTTTCCCAAATATGCATTTTGAACATCAGCATTATTCAACAACCGATCAGCCGTGTCTGCGAGTACAATGTGCCCAACTTCAAGCACATACCCCCGATGTGCCATTTTTAAAGCCATTCGTGCATTTTGTTCAACCAACAAAACAGTGACACCTTTTTGATTGACCTGCTGAATGGTTTGAAAAATTGTTTGTACCAGAATTGGCGCCAATCCGAGGCCGGGTTCATCCAAAAGCAATAAGGTCGGACTTGACATCAAAGCCCGTCCAATGGCTAACATTTGTTGCTCTCCTCCACTAAGTGTTCCTGCCATTTGTTTTTTTCTTTCAGATAGACGCGGAAACAAATCAAATATCCATTCCAGATTCTGTGAAACTTGTTTTTTATCCTGAATGGTAAACGCTCCCAGACGAAGATTTTCCAGCACTGTCAAGGTTCCAAAGACCCTTCGTCCCTCAGGAGCTTGTGTAATACCGGATGCGACAATTTTATTTGCAGGGATTTTATGAATGGGTTTGCCATTAAAAAAAATTTCTCCCTTATGGGCACGAACCAATCCGCAAATACTCATCAGTGTGGTCGATTTTCCAGCACCATTAGCCCCTAAAAGAGTCACGATTTCTCCTGTTTGAACTGTGAGGTCAATGCCATGAAGTACTTCAACCTGATCATATTTTACATATAAACTTTTGATTTCTAACATGTTTGTTTCTCAAATCTTTTATTGATGAGCAAATTGTATTCACCGGCTATGTTGGTTACGCTCATTTTAGCGGGCCTTGTTTGAAACATCTATGATATCGATATCTTTGTTTTGGAGAATTTATTTAAGTGTAACTTGGTTACACTCAATTTATTTATCAGAATACCTAAAATGAATCGGAAAATTTACAGATAAAAATGAAGGCTGTCAACAATTATTTCTCATCGTCTAGAAAGATTTGTTTATTTTTACTGCTCAATACAAAACCACGTTGTATCAAAATTGTGTCAAGAACATAATGCCCTTCGGGCAATTTTTTATGAGTATTTAAGCGATGAAAACATGTTCCTCATTATTGAATATTGTTGATTCGGTTCTGAACCATGATAACACTGAAGAAGATGAATAAGATGAAAGAAAGACACTTTAAATTCATCTTATTCATCTTCTTCAGTGTTATCATGGTTCAGAACCGAATCAACAAATATTCAATAATGATATCTATCGCATTTTTGTTTTTCCGATACATTTAAAATATTCAGAGGCTCTGAATGTTCTGATAAATAATTCATTAAAGGATTTGATACGAGTTTCCCAGAATAATCTAAGAGTGTAATGTAGGTCTCATAAATTTGGTATTTAATTTTTTGCATGGTCATTTTATTTTTCAGCATGCTTTGCTTTAATTTAAGTAAGATTAATGGATTGACGCCTTCCATTTGTTGAAAAATGACAAGAGATTTTTCTGTTCGGCTTCTTTCTTTTTGTATTGAAATGATATCGTATTGCGTGATCAATCGGTTTATTTTTCTGGAAAGGGCATGAAAACGCATCTGAATTTTTTTATTGCTTTGTATCCATTCACTTTTTGCTTTAATGCTGCGGAGCATTCTTCGATTAATATCCAATTGATTGGGATTGACAATGGGAATTTTAACGCCAAATTCCATTGTGAATGCCTTTTCAAACTTATCTTTTTGTTCCATGTTGTATGCAGCTTCAAAAAAGCTGAGGTAAGTATTATTCTCTGCTTTTTCTAGCAAATATTTGGCTTGAGCCATTTCATATTGATATTGCCGAGTTTGAATATGGACATTTTTTTCCTTAAATGTCGTTTTCAACTGTGCGACCTTTTCTTGTATACTATATATATCAATCAAGTTTTTTGTTTGAATAATAAAATCACTTTTGTTTGGAAAAAACGATTGAATTTTTTCTTCAATAACTGTTTGCGCATTTTTATTATTGACCTTATCCAATTGCAAGTCCAATAGTTTACCTTCAGTTTCTATAAGTCCGATGGCATCAAACTGAAGCGTACCCACATTATTTTTAATTACTTTCAGACGATCTGTGAAAATACCTATCAAGGAATTGATAAAAACGAACTCCATTTCCAAATAATAATAGCGGATCACATCCATGTATCTTTCTTTTAAAGACTTGTTGAGCAATAACGCACGTTCATTTTCATTGTATTTGATTGAAATGTCATAGACTTTTTTTCCATGTGAATGCTCGCCCCAGCCATTCATGTTGAAACGTACAGTATATTCCTGCTTGCTATCTTCAAACTCGTCAATATTCATTCGTAATTCGATTTCATTGACAAAAGGGGTATTTGATGACGAACGTTTCAGAAAATCAATTTTTTCATCCTGAAAAACCAGAGATTCATCATAAAATGCAGTGCTCAAATATTCATTTATTGTGATTTCAGCACTGCATAGGGTAAATAAAAAAAGTATTGTGCTCCAAATAAAATATATGTAACAAAATAATTTCATTTCTTTATTGCACTAAAAATGTTTAAACGATATCAATTGATATGGATCACTCAACACGTTCAATGAGTAAGATTCTGTCAGGCTAGAAACATATTTTGAGAATCGTTGACGTTCCAGGTTGAATTGTTTAATTAAGTCAATCATCCACAAGGGAAACTTTGTTGTAAAACACTTTAATTCCAGGATAACATTGGTTCCCGGTGGAAACGTTAATTCATGGTCGTAGTTGGACATTCGTTGATCTCCTGACGATAATTTATATTCTGACTGACGACAGGCTTTCAGATCAATATCAAATGTTGCGCGGGCATAGTCATCAATATCTGAAACATAGGCTTTTCTGCGATATTGGGTAAAGACCTTTGGTGATGCATTGTAAGATTGAAGCAGGCGATAAAAAAGCGTAATAATTTCCTGGGAAGACATGTGATCAGAAATTTTTTGCGCCAAAAAGTCAGGCCAATCAGTGACATCAATTTTTGCCCGATATTTTTTGATGACTGTATTTTTTTTCTGTTTAATTTCCAAAAAACATGGCAAACATTCTTGGATATCATAGGTACGTATTCGCATATTAAATCGATTTTCGGCGTTATGCATACGCTGTTGTAAAAAAGTCAGAGATGGTGAATCCAAATATAGACTGTAAACCATATAAAAATGGTCTTGTCTTTTTTTCGAGTGATGATCCAAAGAACAATATATGGAAAGATAGTCAGAAATCGGTGCGATCCATGATTCAGGGATTAAATATTTTAATTCATAGCGCTCCAGTTTATTGGGTATTTCTTTTTGGGGAGTTGATGACATAACAGCATGGTCCTTAGAAATTGGATGTGGAAGATATATTTGCATGTGACAACATGTGCGTATATATCTGTTTTAATGATTCCCATACAACGAAACTGGATGTTTTTTCATATTTGGACTGAATAATGACCTTTTCACCTAACAAAAAATCATTATTTTCTGAAATTTTAATTTGTATTTCTCTGCCCCAAATTTTCATCTCAGGTCTTTTTCTCAATCTTTCAGGAAATTCGATAATTCTGGACCCAACCCCTACAACAATACCATCTGAAACAGTTTTGTCAGACAATGATGTCACAACCACCGGATCATTTACTGAAATACGACTATACACATTTTCATGAATAAAGCCTTTGACATAAGATGGAGATCGGGTGTAAATCGTTAAAATCGAAACAAAAGGAGATACTTTCTCACCACGTTTGAAATGGACAGAACCAATAATTCCATTATTCTCTGAATGAATCAAAAGTTTTTCTTTTGCAGCGGTTAATAGCTCTATTTCTTTTTTCAGGCTTTCAATTTTAGCTGTGAGGGGATTCTTATCTGAGTAGAGAATCCTATTAAGTGCTTTAATTTTTATATCAATTTGTTTTGTATCAAATTTTAGCTTTTCTTTCAGGCTTCTGATTTTTAACTGAATAGGACTGGCAATAGACTTTTTTTGTGAGACTTGAGGGATTAACTCAGGTTGCAAGATACTTTTCAAGTCCGCTGTCAATCGTTTGTTCAACGCATGTTGAGATTGAAGTTGATTGATTTCTGAGTTGATATCATTGGTTTTTGCTATTTTTTGTGCCTTCAGTTCTTTTATTTGTGTCAGCATTTTGTTTTTCTCAAATTTTCGTTGAAGTTTATATTCAGATAACTGATGCATGATTTCATTTAAATTGAGCGTTAACTCGGATTGATCCAATTCTAAAAGTAGTGTCCCTTTGGTAACTTTTTGCCCGGGGACAACATATATTTTTTTGATTTCAACTGAATTTTCAAAGTTAATAATGACTTCATTACTTTCTGCAATTCCAAAAAAATGAGCTACTCCAATTTGTTCTATACTTGAATAAAATCCAAGATATATTACTGCCAAAAGCCATAGCAGATATAATATTTTCGTTTTTAGCATCATTCTTCCAAGACATTCATCAATTATTTACAACTCAATGGTTGTTTCTTGAAGCATGAGACTGATATTTGAAATGGAGTTTATTTGAGACAAGTTTTTAACCAGTTCATTTCTATTTTTTCCTTTTTTTAGTTTTATCTGATAAGCATAATCAATACGTTTCCCCTGGCTCATCTCTCTGAGAGTAACCAGAGCAAATAGTCGGCAATTTATTTTTAAAATGGTTTCAAGTTCGATAATGATATCGTGATCATTCAAAATGTTAAACCGGAGCATTCCATCAAAAGTGCTTACCTGACCAAATGGAGAATAATAAAGAACAAATGCAATGAGACAAAATCCAGTGGTACCAATCATCGCAATAGAATATCCATTGACACCACATGAAATTCCAGCAGCCAGGGATGCAAACATAAAGATGATATCTTTTGGATCTTTTAAGTTTGTTCGAAATCGAATGATTGCTAAGGCGCCCATCATGCCAAGGCCAGTAGCAAGGCTATCCCCAATCGCCTGCATGACTGTTGATGCCACAATTGGACTTAACACCAATGCCTGAACATAATTTCTTGAATATGAAAGCCCTCTGAATGTCTTTTCATAAGTAAAAGCAATCATTACTGATAGAACAAAAGACAACGTCACTGTATATATGCTCATAATAACAGTTGGATGGGGTGTCGTTGTTTGCAGGGATAATAAATCTAACATAGTATAATGTTTATCTGTACAAAGTGTGCGTTGCCATTTGAAAATCCGCCAACGTCTTCAATCCATAAATACTTTCAACCAGTCCAATCTGTTGATTTTTATCAAGATCGGGAATGGGTACTGGAAAATAAGTTGTGGCACCTGAAATAACTTGAAGGATTCGAATCACGTTTTGAATCGATGTAAATGGATTCAATATGGAATTGGGTTGACCAGGGGTTCCATTAACAATGGTTGAATCTCCCCAGCTTGATGGTAATGCATTATCAAAATCAGGATTGATAAGTTCTAAAGAAGATCCTTTTCCATCTGCACCTGAGGGCCAGGGGGCTGTGTCATCATAGGTCAGGCGGTCAATCAGATTGCCTTCAGAATTGTATAACCTTAGCAATTCCCCGCCACCACTCAGTCCAAATGAAAACCCACCAATTACGTTTGTGACATCTGGATATGTTGATTGAAACGCATCAAGATTTTCAGCAATAACTAAATATTCACCAGGGTAAAGGACTATGTTATCTGCAAATACATAATCATTGCTGTCATTACTGTCTTTAAAATGCCATCCAGACATGTCAATGTCGTTTGAAGACCGATTGTATAGTTCAATCCAGTCTTCTGAGTCAACAGTATCTAATGAATTATAGTTGATTTCATTAATGAGCACAGGATGTAAAATCGGATCAAAATTAGCGGTAAGACATAAATCATTTGTTAAATATAATTCATTCAAGAATTTGCCGCCCGAAATTTCAGACCACCCGGCAAATGTATAGTTGATATCAGGAATCGCAGTGACACTGATGGGAATATCTTTGAAATATGTCCCTGTAAAAAAAGTGCCATCAATGTCTGTGGTATTGATACGAATTCGACCATTCCCCTGTCCAGTCGAGAGTGTAATCATTGCTGTACCTGAGGGCGAATACAGGCTGACTATTTCTTGTAATAGATAATCTGGACGATGCGTTACAAAATCTTTGATCCAGGTTATCTGCCAGTTATAATCATCTCTGTTATAGTCAGATGGCCCATTCATTGTTTCCCATTCAAGCCATCGTTCAAAATCATGCTCAATTTCAGTTTCAATGTCCTGAATAGCAATGTCAATATATCCAAGCATTTTTTCAGGACGACCTGTTGTATTCAGAAAGTCTGCCAGTCGATTAATAAAGATCGTTCGAAAATCCGGATGTTTAAGCATATACCCTAGCTGTTTATCCGAATATGCCAGGGTTATGGCATCATAATCACTCAATGTCGTATCGTCAACTCCTTTCAACCAATCAAAATCATAAATAATCCAGTGATATTGACCATCAGGTTTTCGGGGACGCCAATAACGAACATTGTTCGGATCTCCATGACTGGAATAGACCTGCATCATACAATGATCCACAAAATTTTCAAGATTAATCTTTTTCAAAATTGTGTCATAGACCCCCGGAGCGTTTATATCATTGGTGTTCATATAATCAAGCAATGCCTGAAAGTCATCCATAGAGCCCTCTTTTACCAAACCCCAGTCTGCAATTAAGTCAATATCAGTATAGCCATATCGATTTTCAACAAAATCATTATCTTTCCTTTCATATAAGGAATAAATACCCCAATATGCACCATTGATCAACAGAACCGCAGGTTTGTATGCCTGCATATCTGTACGAAGATTAGCATCCCGCCAGGCCATGTATATAATTTCATTATTCAACCTGGATCGATCTTCAGCACCAGCACGCAGTGTGATGCCATCATAAGTATCATATACGTTATCTTCAAAAAGTGGGTAGTTGATTTTATTTATTCCATATTCTTTTCGTGCTTTTATGTTAAATGATTTTTTAGGAAATGCCCGACTCCATACACCAGACATTTCAAGTCCGGCATTCATATCAATAATGAGATTTTTATCTTGATCAAAGTATTCGATATGAACTGGTTTTTCATAATCTTTCCAGGTTTCAATAATTTGACTTCCTTTATAATAATAGCTTCCTTGATAAAAATTTGATTTCCAAAAAGGCCAGGTATCTTCAGGAAGAACATCCGGGCCTTTCATATAGATTCCTTCAACAGGATCAAACAAGGCATCTGGATCAATTGTGAGGGAGACAACAGGCATTTGATAGTCTGATCGAATAAAGAATGTTTTGGTCTGAATATCACTGGGCAACTTTCCATTTTCAATGGCATAAGCTCTGATAATACATGTTTCATTGATAACTAATGGTTGGGTGTATTGTGAATGAGAAAAAACTGGTTGTGTATAGCTTTCCGGATTCGCTTTGATCCGGGTATAGAAAATTTTGGATGATGTTGCACTCATCACCAGTGTAATTGATGCATTGTAAAATCCGGCATCCAGACTTAACAAAGGTGGATCAGACTTTTCAATATAGGCTTCATATTGATTAAAACTTCCAGGCGTAGGCTTTTTCATTGAGACCCATTCACTGGCAGCATCAGTTTTCCGACCCATTGAAACATCTGAAGCCTGGAATCCAAATTGAATGGAATCAACAATCGTTGTGCCATCAGATTGAACAATTGCAATGGATTCTCCATCAGAACTGAGCTTGACATTCATATGCAAAAGGCCTTGATCCAAATCTTTGTCCAACCATAACACTAAATAACCACCAGGTTGAATGGTTGTTAGTTGTTCGTCTGAATCAGGAATCTGCCATGAAGTTAACTTGTTTAAAGAATCAGTTATAAACATCCCCGCAATATTAACAGCCTGTTCTCCTGGGTTGAACAATTCAACCCAATCGTCAAATTCACCATTTTCATCTGTAATCGTCGAAACATTATCTGCCATAAATTCATTTATCACAATTTCATTCGCAAATATTTCAAAAGTGCACAAAAAAAGAATAATTGTTAGCATACTATTTATTGTTTTCATTTTTACTCCTTGTCATTGTTTATCTCTCCAAAGTCTAATTAAGTAAAGCCTGCTCGAAAAATAACTTCCCCATTTATTGTGGAGCGAAAAAAAAAATGATTTTTTTAGACCTGATGTTGCCCAAAAAATTATGTTGCAAAAATATATTATTCAAACTTTGAATTATAAGCAACACTTTTTATTGCCCCTGAAAAAAAACTCGCCTGAAATGCAAAAGCTAAAACTGGGGCATACTGGATGTCACATGAAGATAATGCAAATAATTAAAAACACCCAGAAGCATACTTAACAATGTACCTGTTCAAAAGTCCCTTTTTGGAAAAGAAGAAAAAGGATTACCTAAAATGATGGAGAATGGACAAGTTGGCCAATTCAATCATTTTCTCAAATGATTTGGGAAAAATTTCTTTGGAGGTAAAAATAATGGGTGGTTATGGTTCAGGACGAAACGGCTTAAAGGAATTAACCTCTCGTATGCTCGCTTTAGGAACGTTCTGAAAATAAGTTCCTCATTATTCAATATTTGTTGATTCGTTTCTGAACCATGATTACACTGATTATGTTGTGAGTTTTATTATGTTGCGAGTTTTTAAAGGATTATGTTGCGAGTTTCTAAAATCCACTGAAATAGAAAATAATCTCTCATTTTTTTTTTACCTCAAATACAAAACATAAAATCAAGGTAAACCTAATAGCAAAAACCTAATTCGATATAATAAATATAGTTGTAACAAAATCATATCGACATAAAAATCAAACTTTAAATAAACTACTACTAATGCGCTGAATACTACTTCCAGAAGTACTATAGAAGTACTTCTGGAGTACTTCTATAATACTTCTAGCATGCTGCACGATTATTTCCTAAGTACTCCTTTTGCCTAATAAGAAATACTTCATTTTGATAGAAAATATGAACCATTTCAAGAATATAGACTCCTTAAACATTAATGAAGAGATTCGGAGTTTTGCCATTGCCTATTCAAGTTTGTACCCTATGGCAGATAGTAGTCAAGTACTTCGTAATAATGGCTGCTTGTTTTTCATGCTTGTCAGCAACAATCAAAAATGACCCCACGCAACAATATAAATGGAACCAGTTTTTTTCAATTTTGATACAACAACTCAATTTTTTTTGAACCCAACCCCATTTATTGTTATCAGCATCTTTCATT
>Ga0272440_1000761_pt1 | contig 27143 bp, 25 predicted proteins | sample SSMMMBAug17_FD_192440 | JGI IMG/M metagenome (GOLD analysis project Ga0272440, IMG submission 192440) | Marine sediment archaeal communities from Little Sippewissett salt marsh, Falmouth, MA, United States - SSM-MMB-Aug17 | ecosystem: Environmental > Aquatic > Marine > Wetlands > Sediment ... | reverse complement strand
CCCCCACCTGTTGGATACGCCCTTTGCTGAACCACTAAAAAAAATAGGCTTTCTGATTTTTTTACCGGGACATTATTTCTGCCTTGCTGTAGTAGCATGCTACGTCTCTACGGCTCGTAAACCTCAATACGAACATTTAAAATGGGGAACTTATTTTTCGAGAATTCCTTAATAGAAAAAGGTAAATATTTTACAATGAAAAAAGTCATCTTGATATTGAACTACTTTTGATCAAGTTTCAAGAGTTAATGAAAGCTGAATACCGCCATGCTGATGAAACATTTATCGAAAGAGAAGCGCGTCTCCTGTTCCTTGCTTTTATAAAACCGGTCATTAATGGAGAAGGCTTTTATTTTGTTGAACCCGAAACGCGAAATTCTACACGTATGGATATTGTTCTTACATTTAATCAAATAAAATATGTCATTGAATTAAAGATCTGGCATGGAAAACAATTTGCACAGAAAGGGCGGGAACAATTATGTAACTACCTGGAAAGTCAAAATGTTGATACAGGTTATATGGTAACTTTCAATTTTAACAAGAATAAAAAATATGAAATTGTTAAGCGAAAGATTAACAATAAGGATATATTTGAAATAACAGTATAGCTCTAAGAGACCCATACATGGAGGAGAATATATGTCATTCCCTTTTTCCTGGCCAGAAATTGACCCAAAGACCGCCAATCATACAAGATACGTCATTCATAAAAGAATCGGTCATTATGAAAATTTTTTTCTGAGAGCCAATCACCCAGAAAAATCGCTGGCATTCTGGATTCGATACACTATATTCAGCCCTGAAAATAAAAAAACTGCCATTGGTGAAGTCATTGCTGCATACTTTGATGGTGAAACCGGAAACCACTCCTGCGTCAAAACAGAAATTCCCATTGAAAATTGTGTATTCTATAGCAATGAGCTGAATATGACAATGGGTGAATCCCGCTTAAGTGAAAATCACTTTAATGGTCGAGCTGTTACCAGTGACCAACTGATTTCATGGGATATGAACTACTTCAGTGATGAAGCACCGCTTTTTTTAATTCAGCGAAACATGTACGACATGCCATTCCCAAAAGCCAAATCACTGGTGGCAAAACCTTTGGCTGTTTTTTCTGGCAGTATGACTATTAACAAAGCTTCTCAGCATATTGAAAACTGGGTGGGCAGTCAGAATCACAATTGGGGAATAAAACATACAGATCATTATGCCTGGGGCCAGGTGGCCGGGTTTGATAACGCTCCCAACACATTTTTTGAAATATCTACCGCCCGATTCAAATATGGACCGCTCTGGACACCATTTATGACAATCATGGTTTTGCGTCACGAAGGCAAGGAATATCGTCTTAACACTATTCCCCAAAGTTTTCGGGCAAAAGGAAATTTTCACTATTTTGACTGGCAGTTTTCCTCAGAAACCCCCACTGAAAAAATAGAGGGCGCCATTGCTGCAGAAGTGGATAATTTCATAGGAATAAATTATTATAATTCTTCTGGTGGGGTAAAACTGGGTCTAATTACAAAAATTGCCAGATGCAATATTGCATTAAGTTTTCCCAATGAACCCGATCGTCCGGAAATTAATTTATCAACCCGTCATCGTGCTGGATTTGAAATATTGACAACAGATCAGGATCATGGTGTCCCCATAAGTGTATAATCGTCAGGCAAAAACAACTTGATATCCACGATAATATGTTGTACACTTTAAGTTTATTTATTCGATAATGCTATCAACGGCAAGGAGTTAACGATATGAATTTTCAAATGATTCAAAATATATTGGTTTTTGAGGACAAAGCCACACCCAGCCTCATTGGACGAACGCGAGAAATAAATAAGCTCGAAAACTTTTTTCAGGAAGATCAACCCGTCATTCTGGTTCAGGGGCAAACCGGTATGGGCAAAACAGCTTTGGTTCGAGAGTTTATCAAAAACTTAACAGTCAATAACTCCGAGTCACATAGCATTTTTTGGTTCTCTTTTCCCAATCTTCGCACTATTGAGTTGATGTTTAACAGTATCGCAGTTCATGCATCCATTAATCATTTTTTTAACCTTTCCCTGCATAAAAAAATTGAAACCATGAGCTATATTTTGGGAATGAAATCCCATACGATTATTATTGATAATTTTGAAAAAGCTTCAGGAACAATGTCTGATCATCTTTCGCCTATCTTGCATTCAGATGAGCTCGATTTGCTAAGAGAATTATTTGGTTCCATGAATGGTAAAACATCAAAATTTATTCTACTGACTGCTGAAACTGATGATGAATTTCATTATGAAATTGATTCCACTATATTCAGTCAAATCAAAATCGGACCATTGGATCAAACATCCACTGAAGAGCTTGCCAAAAAAATATTACAACCCTATGATATTCATATTGATTTCAAACAAAGAGAAATTAATCATCTCATGAAAATAATTAACGGCCACCCCATGTCTATTAAAACCCTTTTGCCTCGCTTGCAGTACCAGACGCCCGAAATGTTGATTTCGAGCTATCATTCCCACAGACATTTTGTCATGCGCATCGGTGGAACTCGCTCCAGTGAATATCGAACGCATCTGATGGCATTGATAGACATGGTTGTATCAGATCTACCATCAATGGCAACCCAAATACTTCCTGCCATGGGGATGTATGAGGGCAGTATCGAACTGGATTTATTTCTATCGGTGGTGAGTATTTATCAAACAGCAGTGAAAGGGAGTTCATCAGAAAAGCTCATTGAAAAATCAATTAAAGAAATAATCAGTTTTTTTGAACATAATGATTTGCTGGCCAGATATATTCCAGGAACAGAAAATTATCAAATCATTCCAATTCTCACTGAATATCTGCGTCGAATCACCCTTGCATCTGAGCAACAAAATATTCATGATGACTGGGCAGGTGCATTTATTCATGTTGTTGCGCGACTGGCTTCAAATTTGAAATCTTTGGACAGCTTTGGCAAACAGATCTGGTATCATTTTAATAATGCAACTTTTCATCAGGCTTATGAGGAAGCCCAAAAGCATCATATGCATGATCATTCTGGCGTATTGTTACATATTATTGCAACTTTTGCGCGTATCAATCGGAACTATGCCAAGGCGGAACGATGTTTCACCGAGTTAGTAGGAATTCATAGAGCGTTAGAAGATCCACAAATGCAAGGAATTACAATGTTTCAACTGGCCCATATTGCAGAGGAACAAAAACAATACGACAAAGCCCGGATCTGGCTTCAGCGAGCCCTTAAAATTTTTGAGAAAGCCGATAGAGAATACGAAGCCGCCAGTGTGAGACATCAGTTGGGACGAGTATCTCATCGGACCGGTGATCTGGATATTGCGCGTCGATGGCTGAAACAGGCATTGAAAACCTTTTCCAGGGGCGGTGAATCTTTTGAAGCTGCCGATATTGCTCGTCAGTTAGGTAGCATTGGTTATGAACAAAATGATTTGGATAAGGCGGAAAAATGGTATGAGCGCGCCATGGACATTTTTGAAGTCTTTGGTGATGAATTTCGCGCAGCGACCATTTATCAAGAGTTGGGGATTATTGCCACAGATAAACGCAATTACGATATTTCTGACCACTGGCTCAAAAAGGCCATGAAAATTTTTGAAAAGTTGGGTATGACGCAAAACCTGGTGACAATCTATCAAAAATCCGCCCAAAATGCACAGGTTCAGGGAGATACAGATACTGCTGAATTATACTATGTCAAGTCTTTTAGCCTGATGGGCAACTCAGAACCAAAAGTCGCAGCGCAGATGTATAAAAGTTTGGGAAAAATGTCTCAGGATCGCTTTGAATATGAACGTGCTGGCAGATATTATCAAATGGCACGTGCGATTTTTGAGCGTTTGAATGATGATGTCAACCCGCAATACGCTGAACTGCTTTTTGACATGAGCATTCTGGAAGGTTTAAAGGGCAATTTTGAAAGATCGGGCAAATATCTGGTACAAAGCATTCAACTCCTAGATAAGGAGAAATCAAAAGAGGAGATTCAGTTTCGGGTCAATAATTTTAAACTGTCATATTTACAAGCTTCGGATGACGCAAAAAAACGATTGCGTGAATACTGGGAAGAATATATGGGATCATTTCCCATGTAAATTACCAAATAATTACGTAATGTTCGACAATATTATTCATAGGCAATCTTATCAAAATTCTAATGATAACCGATTGCTGAACTCCGAACATTCAGAAATAGAGGAATTTAACAATGAAAGTATTGGTTAGTGATAAACTGGGAGAAAATGGCATTAAAATGTTTGAAGCGGAAGAAGGTATTTCCGTTGATGTCAAAACCGGTTTGGAACCCCGTGAGTTAAAAGCTATCATTAAGGATTACGACGCGCTGGTTATACGAAGCGCAACAAACGTAACTGCGGAGATACTCGATGCTGCTGATCGTTTAAAAGTCATCGGTCGAGCGGGTATAGGATTGGATAATGTCGATATCCCGTATGCTACACAAAAAGGGGTCGTGGTCATGAACACCCCGCTTGGCAATGTCATCACAACAGCTGAGCATGCAATTTCCATGATGCTTTCCCTGACACGAAAAATCCCCCAGGGAACCATGACCATGAAAAAAGGCTTGTGGGAAAAGAAAACACTTCAAGGAAGAGAAGTTTTTAACAAAGTGCTTGGGTTGATCGGAATGGGAAAAATTGGCTCCATTGTTGCTGATCGTGCCAAAGGCTTAAAAATGAAAGTGATTGTCTATGATCCTCATGTGACGCCTGAACAAATCCAAAAGCATGGTTATGAAAGTGTCACCCTTAAGGAGTTATACAAGCGTGCGGACTATATTACGATCCATGTGCCAAAGCTCAAAGAAACCATGGGTTTGATTAATAAAAAAGCATTTAATCAAATGAAAAAGGGAGTGATGTTAATCAACTGTGCCCGCGGTGGAATTGTCAATGAATCTGATTTGCATGACGCTTTAAAAAGTGGTCAGGTGGCTGGTGCTGCTCTGGATGTCTTTGAAAATGAACCGCCGGGTAAAATCCCCTTGCTTTCTCTCGACAATGTGATTTGCACCCCCCATCTTGGTGCATCAACCAAAGAAGCCCAATCCAATGTCGCTTCGGATGTAGCAGATCAAGTCATTGATTATCTGAAAAATGATACCATCCGCAATGCAGTGAATGCGCCAAATGTCAGCGGTGATCTCATGAAAGTCCTTTCACCATATTTGAAACTGGCTGACCGGATGGGTTCGTTGCAAGCGCAATTGACCACTCAGCCCATCACAGAAGTGAACATTGAATATACAGGCAATTTTAATGACCTGGATTTATCACCTGTTACCACCGCCGCAATAAAAGGATTGCTGGAAAAAATTGTCAAATATGCAGTTAACTTTGTTAATGCCGAATCGATTGCCCAAAACCGTGGGGTCAAAGTATCGGTCACCACCAATGAATATTCCGAGGACTATCTCAACCTGATCAAAATGCGTGTAATTGCTGGTGGTGAAGAAAACGTCATTTCTGGCACATTGTTTGGCAAAAAAGATCCAAAACTGGTTCAAATTAATAATTTTCGGGTAGAGTTAACGCCTGAAGGTCATTTTCTGATTGTTACCAATGAAGACAGCCCCGGTGCTATTGGCAGTGTTGGCGTTGTTTTGGGAACCAATAATATAAATATTGGTGCCATGCATGTGGGACAGGTGATTGATGGCAATCGCAATGTCATTTTTATTGTCACAGATACGCCGGTTTCCAAAGATGTTCAAGAGGAAATTTTGGCCCTCCCATTGGTAAAAACTGTCATGACTGTTGAGTTATAATATTTGACATCCTTCATCCAGTGGATGAAGGATGTTTTACTAAACCACCTAAAATAAGGAATTGTAATCATGCCTCAAAAAACAAATACCAAAAAAGAAAAATCGACACGAACCAAAGCGAAAAAAATATATCAGATTAAAATCACTTTAGAGGGAATCAAGCCTCCCATTTGGCGTCGTGTTCAGGTTCTAAATACAATGTCATTGGCATCGTTTCATTATGTGATTCAGGATACAATGGGATGGTATAACGCTCACCTACATCAGTTTATCGCTGAAAGCGGCTATTATGGCATGCCTACAGATGATATGGGCATTTTTGATGATAACCTGAAAGATGAGTCCGATTTCACAATAGCAGACCTCTTAAAGAAGGAAAAAGCCGCAATTCGATATGAATACGATTTTGGAGATAGCTGGCATCACAAAATCGAACTTGAAAAAATACTTCCCTTTGATGAAAATATCAAACTCCCCGTTTGCCTGAAAGGCAAACGCAACTGCCCACCTGAAGACTGCGGCGGCATTTGGGGGTACCAGGATCTTTTGGAAATTATTAGCGATCCGGACCATGAAGAGTATGAGAGCACTATAGAATGGCTAGAGGAGGAGGAGGAATTTGATCCAGAAGCCTTTGACATTGATTATGTTAATCGGATGTTAAGGAGAGACTAGTTGAAGACATGCTTTCAATCAAAACACAGCAGTACATGTCAGTATTAACCGATTCCGAATTTGAGCAATTTCAAAAGCTCATTCTTGATCGAACCGGTATCTATTTTGGCCAAAGACGACGCAGTGAACTTCAACGTCACGTGCAATCAACAATGAAAAAACAACAGATGCCGGAAGTAGACCGCCTTTATAAGCAACTTGTGCAACAGTCAACCGAAAGCCCGCTTTGGGAATTGTTGATTGAACACATCATTGTTGGAGAAACCTATTTTTTTCGAGAGCAATTGCTGTTTGAGGCATTACGAAACAAAGTGCTGCCTGACATTATCAAACATCATGAAAAAGATCGAAGTCTTCGGATCTGGAGCGCTGGATGTTCAACTGGAGAGGAACCTTATTCTCTGGCAATTTTACTGGATAAACTTTTGGGCCCTGCAATTGATCAATGGCGTATCTTTATTTTGGCGACAGATATTAACAAGCCCTCACTCAAAAAAGGTATTGATGGTCAATATCGAAAATGGTCTCTTCGCCAGACACCGAATAATATCATTTCAACATATTTTGACGAAAAAAATGACATCTATCAAATCTGTAAAAAAATTCACAGACGGGTGATGTTTTCATATCTCAACCTGAAAAGTCCTGTATATCCATCATTGTCAACCTGTACTCAAGCAATGGATTTGATTTTGTGGCGCAATGTGGCAATCTATTTTACAACGGATGTCATTGCCGATGTTCTCAATCGCTTCCATCAATGCTTGCTGCCATCAGGTTATTTCAATATTGGGGCTTCAGAGGCCGGCCATATGGCTGATACACAGTTTGTGCAAGTACCTGTTACCGGCGCATTTATCTACCAAAAAACGCATTCCGAACCACAGATGATCAAAAAGCCAACCATCCCATTGGAAAAACCTGCAAAGCAGCCAGCAACAAGTCCTTTGCATCAATTTCAGTATCAAAAACCACAAAAACCCCCTGTACCTGAAAAGAAAAAACAGTCTCAACTTGAAATGGCAGAAACTTTTACAAAAGAAAGAAATTTTAGCAAGGCCATTGCTGCCTATCAGGCACATCTGAAATTGTCTCCCAAAGATGCTCAAGCATGGTATCAAATGGCGCGGGTGTATGCCAATATGGGGGATCTTGAAAATGCCAAAAATGCATGCATGAGAGCCCTTGACCATGAACCATTGCTGGTAGAAGCTTATTATATTAAAGGGTTAATTCATGAGGAAGATGGTGAGTTAGATGCCGCAATCAATGATTACAAAAAAATTCTATATCTGAATTCAGACTTTGTGCTGGCACATTATCATTTATCCACTGTCTATCAACAAATTCAGGATGACAAAATGGCTGAACGACATCGGATCCAGGCCATTCGGATGCTATCAAGGCTTCCTGAAGATGAAACCATCCCTGGATCCGATGATTTAACCACGCAGCAATTATTGGCTATGATTGGTTAGATTGGGATTCTCTACAAAATGTGGTACTTACACTTTTATAATTATCATGGTGATATCATCACCACTACCAGCCCGCCTGGCCTGTAATAATAATTGATTACAGCTTTTATCCAAGTGTTCAGAATTGGATAGAATGATTGATAAAATCTGTGCATGTGACAGCATATCGTATAAACCATCGGAACAAACAAGATAAATATCATCCGGCTGAATGACATCTGACCAGGTGAAGACATTCAATTGCGCATCCACTCCAATGGCTTGAGTCAACATGTTGCGCACAGAGGATTGCTCAGCCTCCTGGCGAGTAAATAAACCTTGATCGACCATTTTTTGGACTTCTGTATGGTCATGGGTCACCTGAGTCAATGTTCTATCTCGAATCATGTAGATGCGTGAGTCGCCTACATGTGCAATCCATGCTTTTTTATCTCTGATAATTAAAGTACTAAGTGTGGTTCCCATGCCTCTGAAATCCGGTATTTTGAATGACTGACGCAATACCGATTCATTGATTTGAAAGTATATTTGAGTGAGTTGCTCCCAAATGGTTTGATCTGTAACAGATGGCAGCTTGTAGTATTTTAATAAGTTCTGGCAAGACATGTTACTGGCAATTTCACCCGCACTATGCCCCCCCATGCCATCGGCAACAGTAAACAAACTGCCATATGTTTCAATATCAAATCCTTCAGGATTGTGACTAAAGGATCGGTAAATCATTGCATCTTCATTGGTAGAACGTGCAATGCCTTTATCTGTTAAATATGCATATTGTATCATTTTTATTATTTTCGCCAAAATTCAGGAATTAATAAAATAATTATGGTATAAATTTCCAATCGACCCAGTAGCATACACCAAACCAGAAGCCATTTTCCCAATGATGGCAGGCTTGCGTAATTGTCTGTTGGGCCAACTGTTCCTAATCCAGGTCCAATGTTGCCAATTGCTGATGCCACTGCTGAAAAGGCAGTCACCAAATCCACGCCCAGGGCTGCCAGTAAGACTGTGTTGATTGCAAACAATCCCACAAAAAGCCCTAAAAACCCCAACACACTACTGACCACCTCTGATGACACGGGTTTGCCATTTAATTTAATCTGACTGACTGCTCTTGGATGAATCAGCGAGATTAGTTCTTTATAGCAATATTTAAAATAAATCATAATGCGCAAACATTTCATCCCACCACCAGTTGAGCCTGCCGATGCCCCAATAAACATGCACAGTATCAATATAATTTGGGTCATCGATGGCCACAACTCATAGTCTGCTGAACCATATCCAGTTGTCGTGATAATTGAAACCACTTGAAACGATGCATAACGCAATGATTTTCCAATACTATCATAAATCGGATAAATATTGAATGTGAGAACTAGGGTAATGATAAACACAAAAAATATAAAAAAACGACATTCAGAGTCTTTCCAAAAAGCCAGTGGTTTACCCATCAACAACTGATAGTGTAATGAAAAATTGATGCCGGCCAACATCATAAAAACAATGATCACAGTTTCAATATACACACTGTCATAATGGGCGACAGAGGCATTTTTGGTTGAAAATCCACCCGTGGGCATGGTTGTTAATGCGTGGTTGATTGAATCATAAAAGCTCATGCCGCCAAACATTAGAAAGATGACCTCGGCAATGGTAATTCCCGCATACACTTTCCATAAAATCATGGCAGTATCACGAATCCGGGGTTTTAATTTGTCTGGTACCGGACTGGGGACTTCAGCTTTGTACATCTGCATGCCACCAACGCCAAGTAATGGTAATATTGCCAGTGACAGTACAATAATTCCCATTCCACCCAGCCATTGAATAAAACTTCGCCATAACAACAGACTGGCTGGAACGGCCTCTATATTGGTCATCACCGAGGCTCCGGTTGTGGTGATTCCAGAAACAGACTCAAAAAAGGCATCAGTAAATGTGTCAAAGGCATGGCCAAAATAAAAGGGGAGTGCGCTGAAAAAACCGGCGGCAATCCATCCCATGGCAACAATGGCAATGCCTTCCCTGGGACTGATATGATCATTATTGGGTATCCGAAATCCAAAGAATAACAGCAATCCAACGATTAACGTTATTCCAGCAGACTTTAAAATCGGCCAGGAAGCATTGTCATGGGTTAAAAAACTGCATATTAATGGGATAATCATTGTGAGTCCCAGAAAACAAGAAAGTGTACCTACAAACCATAAAATATAGCGCCATCGCATGGAAATTGTCCTTAATAAAATTTCAATGGAACAGTCATAATTTTTTCAATTTTTGCAATTACTTCTCGAACCGCAAAAATAATAATACGATCATCCGCCTGAATAATCGTGCTGCCTGTTGGAATAAATGTATCGTCTTTTCGAACCACTCCCACAACCAGTGCGCCTTTTGGAAATGGAATCTTTTGAAGTGATTTGCCGGAAACATTACTATCGTGAGAAACAATGGCCTCCAGAACCTCTGCCTGTTCCCCTTTGATAGAAATGGCTGACAGCACATTGCCCTCACGAATATGTTGTAATATGGTATTGACTGCTGACAATCGCGGACTCACAATATGATCAATACCAATGGCCTCCACCAGCGGAAAATAACTGAACTTACTGATCCGTGTAATGTTGGATTTTGCCCCCATTCGCTTGGCAAGCAATGAGGACAAAATATTGGTTTCTTCATCACCGGTTAAAGTGATTACCATATCCATATTTTGAATATTTTCCTCAAGCAGCAAGTTCTGGTCCGTGCCATCCCCTTGAAGAACCATCACTTTATTTAAATTTTCTGCTAGTTTCAGGCAGACTTTTGGATCTTTCTCGATTATTTTGGTTTTGATTGATCGTTTTTCAAGCGCAGACGCCATTTTGAAACCAACACGACCGCCACCAATCAGCATGACACGCCTGACTGGTGTTGTATCAATTTTAAACAAACTCAAGGTTTGGGTGAGATAGCGTGTTTCACAAACGATATATACCAAATCACCTTCTTTAAGTACGTCTTTTCCACTTGGGATAATTAACTCTTCCTGACGAATCACTGCGGCAATCAAAATATTGCCACCATTTTCCAGCTTTGGCATGTCCATCAGCCTTAAGCCCGGCAAAGGCGAGCCCTTTTCCAGTCGAAAACCAATTAATTGAATACGGCCATCAGCAAAATCGCCCACATCAACAGCCCCTGGAACACTCATAAAACGTTCGATCGCCCGGACAGCTTCAACATCCGGATTGATCACTGTGTGGATATGGGGTGAATATGTTTGAAGCTTCTTTTTGTATGCAATATAATCTGTATCACGCAAACGAACCAGTTTTGTGGTTTTGGGACTGATATAATCGGCAAACAGACAGGCAACAATGTTCACATGGTCACTATCGGTCACTGCCAGGAAAATTCGTGCATCCTCAATACCAGCCTCTTTCAGCACTGATGGGCTACTGCCAGACCCATGAACCACCTGAACATCAATACTTTCTGAAACGTGCCGCAAGGCATCCTCAGAGGTGTCAATTACGACAACTTCCTTTTGCTCAAAAGCAATCCGACTGGCGATATGATAACCCACCTCACCAGCACCGATAATAACGACTTTCAAGATGTTACTCCTCTACCTTTTCAATATGTTTGGGAAATATTATTTTACCACTTTTTGATATATCATAACCTTTGAGTTGCCCGGCTTCTTTCTTAAATGATGCTTCTCCCAGCATATTCAAAAAAATCTGAATGCCTTTTTCAAAAAATCGGGCTTTGGAAACCAGCAAATCATAACGCTCCCATCGCAATGGGATAAAATCAAGCCCCAAAAGATCAGCCACCGGATGGATCGCCAATGCAACATCAGCCCGACCTGAAAGCACAGCAATAGCAACATCAAGATGACTTTGGTAGTGGCTATCATAACCCTTGACCTGATTGGTATCAATTTTTGCCTGAGCCAACGTCCGATCCAGTAAATGTCGGGTTCCAGTGGCATCATCCCGATTGGCAAGAACGATATCATCACGTACAAAATCAGTTACATCCTTGAAACCTTTGGGATTATTTTTTTGAACAATAAAGCCCTGTTCTCTGCGACAAAAATTGACCACAGCTGCAAGTTCGCCCCCCATCTCCTGATAGATAAAATCAAAATTATACTCATTGTCATCTTCCTGAAGCAGATGACTCGCAGCCATATGACACAAATTCTGTCCCAGTGATTGAATCCCCCCCAGGCTGCCAACATTACCAAAAACAGCCAGGCAGTCTTTTTGGGTCAGGTTGAACAACGATATGGTTTTTTCCAGCAAAAGATCATGGCTTCCAGAAATGACCAGCAAACCATCTGATGGCAACAGTGATGACCGAGGGCAATTGATAATGTTTTCCTCTAACCATTGCTCCACATAGCGTTTAGGAAAAAGCCACTTGCCGGTAATTTTAGTGGCTGGCAGGCCCTTTTCTGAAACCAACGTATAGACCATCTTTTCGTTAATATCCAAAAATTGGGCAACTTCTTTGGTGCTAAAAAAAGGTCGTTCATTCATAAAATCACCTTAAATGGATCTTTTCTCATTCCCACGCTGAGATGAGAAAGGAATTTAAATTGTAATTTGACGTTCCATCAATAAAGTTTTTAATTGATTAATTTTCGCATCTAATTGATCAATTTGCGCATCTCTTTGTTGAATTTGTGCATCTCTTTGTTGAATTTGAAGATCTTTCTGTTGAATTTGAGAGTTTTTGTCCTTAACAATATCCTGAAACTGAAAAATCTGTGCATCCTTACGTTGTAAAACATTCTGCCATGTTGCCTGTTCACGAATAGCACTGATTCGTTCTTGATATAAAAGATATGCCCTTTGGTCATGTGAAAAATGTGTTAACGTTTCCATGGCTTTGATAAACTCCTCTGGTTTTAAAAATTTGGGTAATTTTTTAATGTCCAAGTATGCTGTCATCACCATGTAAATCTAATACAGCATTAAAAAAATGGATTAAAAGCGATTTGTTTTCTACTTTTCCAAGTATTGCTTTAAAAACGCAATCGACTGTTGGTTTTATTTTAACTTTCTCCATTATCCACCTTCAATTGTAATTTGGTGTTCCATTAATAAAGCTTTTAGTTGGTCAATTTCCGCATCTTTGTCCTTAACTATATCCTGAAACTGAAAAATCTGTGCATCCTTTCGTTGCAAAACATTCTGCCATGTTGCCTGCTCCCGAACAGCATTGATTCGTTCTTGATATAAAAGATACGCCCTTTGGTCATGTGAAAAATGTGTTAACGTTTCCATGGCTTTTCTCATTGTCCATCTTCAATTGTAATTTGGTGTTCCATTAATAAGGCTTTTAATTGATCAATTTGCGCATCTCTTTGTTGAATTTGAACATCTTTATCCTTAACAATATTCTGAAACTGAAAAATCTGTGCATCCTTTCGTTGTAAAGCATTCTGCCAAGTTGCCTGTTCACGAATAGCATTGATTCGTTCTTGATATAAAAGATATGCCCTTTGGTCATGTGAAAAATGTGTTAACGTTTCCATGGCTTTGATAAACTCCTCTGTTTTTAAAAATTTGGGTAACTTTTTAATGTCCAAATTATGCCCTTCTTTAAAAAAATACAGCCATTTGTCTTTATCTGTTTTAATCTCAGTATTTTCCTGTAAAAATGGCAATTGTAACAGATGGATATCAAGATGGTCTGAAAAACTGAATTGGAGATTTCGTTCAAAAATTTGAAAATTCAAATGCAAAAAGTCATCAGGGTTTTGATTGACTCCTTCTGGCTTGAATAAATAGTCTTCCAGCAGCCAAATGGATGTTGCTGGTTTTAATTCGCTATAATCTTGACCACTTTCTAGCTGTGAATGATATATACTAGCCCAGTAATGAAGAATTCTTGATGAAAGCCAGGCATTAATAACAATTTGAACATCAATCTGATTATAATGGCCCTTATCATCTTTTGTTTTGATATCAACAATACTTAATTTGCTGTCTATATAGTCTTTTTCATTGTAAGGGTTTGTAATTGTAACATCAAGAATGCTTTCATCACCATGCAAATCTAATACAGCATTTAAAAAATGGATTAAAAGTGATTTGTTTTCTACTTTTCCAAGAATTGCTTTAAAAACGCAATCGACAGTTGGTTTTATTTTAACTTTTCCCATTATCCACCTTCAATTGTAATTTGGTGTTCCATTAATAAAGCTTTTATTTAGTTGATTAAGCATCTTTCTTTTAAATTTGAAAAATGTGTTAACGTTTCCTTGGCTTTGATAAATCTAGCTTTTGCCAATCGCCTTAACCCCTTCTTTATCAATCACCTCTTGGGGAAGACTCTGAAACGTCTTGATCAGCATATCAACAGCCAGTTTCATAACCTCTTTTTCAGATATTTCAAATTCAACCGCAATTTTCTTGAGTTCTTTGATTTGTCGTTTTTTTAAATTCACACACACCCGCCCACTTTCTGGTGTCAGGTGGTAATGACTGATTCGTCCCATAAACGTTCTCCGATTGGCGATGAGGACTCGGAAAAATTGATATTTTATGCACACAAAAATGATTATCTGATAAACGTCTTTATTGTGATGTAAAAAATATTAATTTCAATACTTTACGAATCCGAAAACTTCAGACAATTAATATGTGTGATCATAAACCAGATTTTTATGAAAGCGTGAGTTCGCCAATCGTTCTTCAATATTCACATCAAAAAAAGATGCCACAGGTGCGAGTATTTCCGGATTGTTTTGATTCACCTTTCGGACAGCATCAAGCACAGTATTCAGGCCTTGCTGGGTCATTTTACCATTGGGTTGACGGCATGGGCCTGCCGGCATTCCCAATATTTGCATCAATGTTTTGCAAGGCAATGGGTTACGCGCCCGACAGGTTACTTTTCCAAAAGGGGTGGTTTCTGTGGTGCTGACTGTTACCAGTTGAAACAATGGAGACATGGCATCTCTCAGTTGGGCTGCCTTTTGTTCATTGCCTTGAAGATATGATGTCACCATTTCCTGAACCGCTTTTGGTGCAATGTTTCCCAAAACAGAAATGACGCCAGAAGCCTTAATATGCGGATCATCCATTAGCAAAAACGTTTTGTCGTCATCACCTGATAAAATCGACAGATCAGGGCCACATAACTCACGTGTTCGTTGTGCATTGGTTAGACTACCGGTAGCTTCTTTTACAGCCTTAAAGTTTTTGTGTTTATCACATAATATTGCCAGATCGTCGGGTAACAGCTGCGTACCGGTTCGCCCTGGAATGATGTAAGGTATCATGGGTAAATCAGAAAATTTTGTGGCAATTGGTTCGTAATATTCTTTGCGAATTTCCAGCGAGCTGGGGCCATTGTAATAGGGATCAACCAGTAGAACAGCCGATACGCCCAAAACAGATGCATGACGAACAGCATTGATTGCTTCCTTTGTATTGTTGCTTCCAGTACCCGCAATACACTCACAATTATTTTGTGTTTTTTCAGCAATGAATTTAATAACCGTGTTATGTTCTTCCCACCCCAATGCCGGGCTTTCACCGGTTGTACCCACTGCAACGATACCTTGCACATTATTTTCCAATTGAAATGAAACCAGTTGATCCAGGCCATCCATGTCAATTTGATCGCCGATGAAAGGTGTAACCAAAGCGGTGTAACATCCTTTAAACATTTATTCCCCCTGTTCATTTATAAATATATTTTTAGTTGTTGAAATCAATCTTTTTTAAATACCAACTTTCTTTATAGCCACCCTACTTGAAATCGTCAACGAAAAAAAGTATTAGATCACAAAGCCAAATTCATTTGCTATTTGAAAACAGCTTGTTATATTTCGTCCGGTCATTTCTAAAAACCGACGAATGATACGTTCTTCTTTTTTTTGGATATTTTCCTTGCGGGTCATGGATTCAGTATTGCCAGTCACCAAGATTTTATTTGCTGGTGTTTCTGAAAGCTTTGCCAATACAGTTTTATCGTGTCGATACACGACTGGTAGCAGTTTTAACATAAACGCAAAATCAAATGACGAACCAGCTTCAATATAATTTGTCCAGCAAATATCATTAATATCAGTACATATCGCTATTAAAGAAACAGGTAAGACATGTTGTGAAAATATACGCAAGGTTTCGATTACAGCAGGGTCTTTGTCTATGGCCAGATAAGTTTTCAATTGTGAGTCAAAATATGGATATGAGAGTGGATGAAATCCACATCCAATATCAATAATGGATTGCGGTGATGGCACAATGTCGGATAATTTGTTGTAAAATTCGGGGTAGTGCGGCATTCTCTCTCTGGTGGATATATGGGTTGCCATCAGGTGTGAGATGATTTCATTTCGCTCATCGCTGGAATTTGCAGCTAAAAGTCGTTTGTTCAGATCGGTTTCTCTTTGAATGTCTTGATGATATCTGCGCAACTGGTAGTAAATTTGCTTTTTTACTGCCTTGATAAAAGATTTATATTCTTTAAATCGTGTGATATCATCATTTTTACTGTGATGAATTTTTTGAATGAGTTTTGGATAATTTTTAATTGATGTATTCAGTTGATGGACCACCTGGTCTTCTGAAATTTTGTAGCGTTTGCAAATATTGATAATTTCTTTTTCAATAATTTTTTTGGGCAGTATGGCATCGTTGGTCAAGTCTGACATGTTATCCTCATTTTATCCATTTATATTATAAGTTTACCAAACGAAAGTTCCGAAAAATGCAACCCACATTTTTTGAGAACTTCTTGGTATTAATTAATTTTTAAAATTATATTGATTAAATGATAACTTTGTGAGAAATTTGTTAAACAAAAAGAAATTTTATAAACAAAACTGAAAGGGTGCAACACACAAAAGTTGCACTATTTTCTTAGCCCTGAAAGGGCGTAACATACCAGCCCAGGGCAACGCCCTGGGGAAATGTAAAAAAGATTTTTAAGCCCTGTAAGGGCGCTACATAAATTGGCTGCCTTTTATCTTTGTTAGTTTATGTGTCGCCCTTTCAGGGCTCAAATCATTGTAATATATTTTACCCAGGGCGCTGCCCTGGGCTGTTATGTTCCGCCCTTTCAGGGCTAAGAAATGCAATAAAACAATAAATTTAAAAAAGTACAACTTTTTTGTGTTGCACCCAACTGAAACTTTTGAAAAAGAACTAAAGCGAAGGGGATTATTTTCATTAATACCATAAAGGGGATATTTACAATGAACCAAAAACTTGAACATATCGTAATTTTTATTTTTTCTTACTTAATCATACTGACCATTTTTATCCAGGGGCCCGCATTTGCAGAGAAAAAAAAGGTCTATGCTGTCACTGAACCTTGGGCACCCTACATGTCACCCGAACTTGAAAACCAAGGCTTTTTATCAGAACTTTTTGTAGAAGCACTCAAAAGAAAAGGATATACAGCGAGCGTTCAATTTATAAGCTGGGCAAGAGCTGTACGAAATGTAGAAATTGGCAGGGCTGATGCCCTTTGTGGGGCTTACTATACAGAAGAGCGAGCCAAATTCCTGGCATATTCTTTGCCAATTACAGAGGTTCAGGATGTGTTATTCTGTAAAAAAGAAAAAAAGGTTACATACAAGGAATTGACAGATCTCAAACCTTACCAAATCGGAGTGATCCGAGGGGCTTCATATGGTGAAGCTTTTAACAAAGCCACCTTTTTAAAGAAACAAGAAGTGACAAGTTATGAACTGAATATTGTAAAATTAATGAAAGAACGAATTGATTTATTTGCTGGACCTGGAGATATCGTTAGATACATTCTCCGAAAACAATCTCCTGAGTTGATGGATAAAATAGTCAGTATCATGCCACCTCTGAGCCGAAGTAAGATCTATATTGGATTTTCAAAATTAATCAATGGGTATCAAGAACGATTAAAAGCATTTAATGATGGCGTTGAAATGATGAAAAAGGATGGTTCTTTTGAAGCATTGGCAAAAAAACATGGCATTACAGTTCAGCAAGACAAATAATACGTGGACGAGCTTTTCAAAATAATTTCATGGAATAAATGCTTGCAATGTATATGAGAATGATTTACATAATGAGCAGAATTTAAGCATAGAAGCGAATCACATGAATCATTCATCCATACAAAGCACCCATTTTTTTTTCACAATTTGTCTTGTTTGCAGCTTTGAAATTGCTGCATCTGCTATTTACCAGGCAACCCATATGTCTCCACTGTTGTTGACCGGTATTGTTCGACTGTGTGAGGCTCTTGTTATTTTATATTACATTTTTAAAAAATTTATGAATTTTCAGGTGGTCGGTTGTGATATTAATCAAATTGTACCCGGACTATATTATGGCGGAATCGGTTCATTGGCCTTTGGGATCATCGCATTTTTTATTATTTTCGGGGTGAAATATTTGTATCAAGTCAATTTGATCCGCATGATTCAAATGCCCATACCAGAAACGATGAGTGAGCGTTGGCTTCATTTTGCTGTGGGTTGCATTATCGGACCATTTACAGAGGAGCTTGTATTTCGTGGCATTGTCTATGGTTATTTTCGAAAATGGGGGGTGACTGCTGCCTGTTTATTAAGCACATTTATTTTTGTTGTCTTGCATTCACATGTATCAATGATTCCTGTTACACAAATTGTTGGTGGCCTTGTTTTTGCACTATCCTATGAATATACCAAAATGCTGGCAACCCCACTGACCATTCACATTCTTGGAAATTCTTGTATGCTGCTATTATCATACCTGCCGATAATAATATAAAAAATCATAAAAATTGATTGGCATTTTTTCAAGATTGTGTAAAATAGAAATAATTTGGACAAACAAACATCCAAATAAACAACGAGATTAAGGTTATTTTGGAATGAAACATTAATCCAATCATTTCAGTTAACCGGTTCCAATAAAACGATGCTTGTTCAGTGATTATGAACGATTGAACCATCGTTTTTTATATTATGAATAGGGAGGATGAACATGAAAACCTATAAAACTGACAGCACATTCTTTTTGCTTCCTGAAACAGACCTTGTCGCCAGCCAGATGGAAGAAATCCGAGATTATTTTATGAAAGAACTTCGTGAAAATGAGAATCTTGACATTGTAACCCTGGATGCCACTGGAATTGAAATAGTGGATTCTTTAGGAGTCAACTTGATCATTGGCCTTTATCGCCATGTTTCAACAGAGTCAAAAAAATTCAATGTGATCAATGCAGGCGATAAATTCATGAAAGTTGCTAATTTTTTTAGATTTTCAACGCTTTTTGATATCCAGAAAGCACCCTCAGGTGAGTGAAGGTTTCTATGAATAATAAATCTCCATCCATTCTCATTGTGGATGACAATCCATTCAATAGAGAAATGCTGGGTGATATCCTTAAAAACAAAGGCTGCACTGTAGAAAAAGCCAATAATGGAAAGGAAGCTCTTGAAAAGATTTCATCAGCTTCATATTCCATTATCATAATGGATATGTTAATGCCAGGTCTGGATGGCTTTGAAACGACCCAGCAGATTCGTAAAATGGGCTTAAAAACACCGGTCATCGCCCATACATCCATGAGCATGAAAAAAGATCGTCGTCGGTGTATGGAGGCAGGGTGTAATGAATTTTTACCCAAGCCCATTAATACCAAAGATCTAATGACACTTATCAATAAATATGCCCAATCTGATAATTCAGAACCTCAGCCTGAACCTACGCAAAAACAACCGGTTTCGCATGATGCTCCTTCATTTAATGGGCTTCATGTCTTGCTCATTGAAGAAGATCAGGGGGTTCGTCAACAATATATCACAGTACTCCAGGAAATGGGATTTAAAGTCACTTTCGTACCCAATGGAAATGAGGCTTTAAACCGGCTAGAAGAAGTCCCCAAGCAGTTTGATCTGATAGTCAGCAATATGTTTACCTCAGGTATTGATGGCCTCGGTGTCTTAAATACCACCAAGCGTGAATATCCACAGATTCTCGTGTTTATTTATGCGGCGAAATTTGATCCGGAAACCTTGCAATTGATGCTTCAACTGGGAGCAGATGGTATTATTCCACAGTCTGACTTTGAAAATTCTATCGGCAATATCATTCATGTTGCTGTGTCGCAATCCAAGCACAAGCACTCTCGACTGAGTCAGGCGAATACCGCATTCCAGGTGCGAAAATCCCAAGCCCGATTAACCCAATTTGGCTGTTCAAAGCCATGCCCATTTATTGATATGGCTTTCTCCACGCTTCACGATGCTGGTGGAGATATGGCCCAATGTCGCCATTTTAATCGCAGTGGAATGTGTGGTGTGGTATTGGCCGATGTTTCAGGTCATGATATTCTAAGTTCATATATCAGCGCAGTTTTTTTGGGCATTTTATCCTCTGTATGGAATGCCAATCAAAAACCCAAATCACTGCTCAAAATTATCAATTCCGAATTGCTCAAAATGGAAGAGGTGAATTATCATGTCTGCACCACAGTCATCCTGTGGGACCAAAAACGATCGCACCTTGAAATTGCAACAGCTGGAAATCCAGGCCCTGTCTTTGTTGTACAAAATGATGGCCAATTGTCCTTTGATCTTTTTGATGGCGGTGGGATCTGTCTGGGGCTTCTGGACCGGGATGATATGTATACCTATCAACAAGTTGATTTACCTCAAAATTCACAACTATTTCTTTTTTCCGATGGCATGTCTCCAAAAAAATTACAATCAACAATCAAGCAGAATAAACCGTGTTTACAGGATGAAGCCAAGGCCAGAAAACCCTGCCGGCCTTTACTGGATGCCTACATGGACAACTGGTCACAAGATGATGATATGATTTTACTCAGCCTGAAATCCACTCTGGAAGGTGTTGCTGAGAGCGCTCAGTATTCATTCCAATCTGACTACAAGGAAGTGGATAAAGCGTGCAAATGGATTACACAACAAATTTCTAAATATATGCCCAATCTCGATATGGACATGATGATGCTATCTATTCGTGAGGCTCTGTTAAATGCGGTTGAGCATGGCAACAATTACAATGTTGATGCCCTGGTTGAACTCACCTTGAATTTTTTGCCAACAGGAATTCAGATTAACATTTCTGACCAGGGGTCAGGGTTTAATCTCAAGGAAAAACTATTGGAAAGCCAAAAAGAAAGTGGATTTCAAATTGGCAAGCGTGGATTAAAAATCATTCAGGCCTTTGCCGATAAAATAGAAATCAATGGTGGAACCACAAGTCTGTTCTTTAATATGGATACATCGAAATAAAATTAGCAGAGCCAGTTTAAGGGTTAAATTATTGTTGTTCAGTCACAGCAATCAGATCTTTTATTTTTTCAAATTTTTTCGACCCAATGCCTTTAACTTTCTGAATATCTGCTGTTGTTTTAAATGGTCCATTCGCTTCCCGGTATTTGACAATTCGTTGGGCAATGGTCTTGCCAACCCCCGGAATCTCACATAATTGCTCAATTGATGCTGAATTGATATCGATCAGTTTCTTATCAGGTGTGATAAGTTTGTTATCAGGTGTATCATCAGCGGCCCACGCACTGACGATACAAAAGAAAAGAATACTCACTGCCAGTGCAACGATGGATTGTTTGGAAAAATTATTGCTCATTGTTGTTATCTCCTTATAGAAAAAAAACTGACCCTGCTATTAATAATAGACACATTTTTTTTGAAAATCTGACACTAAAAATAAAATTTTTTTTGAAATAGTGAAAAAAATACAAATGAAAACATTTTTTGGAGGCCAAATGAATTCGGAAATCATTACTGAACCCTTAACCAATTATAAAGAAGCTGTTCATAAAGCATTGTCAAAACTCAATGCGCAACCACAAATTGCCAGTCAACAGGCAATTATGATAAAACCCAACCTTGTCAATGACTCCCCCTATCCTGTCACAACCCCTCCTGAGTGTTGTGAGGCGATTATCGATTATGTTCGATCTATATCCAATGCGAACATTGTCATTGCAGAGGGCACTGGAGATGCCAGCATGGAAACCGATGACGTCTTCCATGCCCTGGGATATCAAAAGCTATCCCAAAAAATGAATATTCCCCTCATTGATTTAAATCATGCGCCTCTCAGACGCCTGACCAACAATCAATGCAAAGTGTTCAAAGAAATGTTTTTACCCGAATGTATCTTTGATCATTTTCTTATTTCTGTACCTGTCCTAAAAGCGCATTCATTATCAGAAATAACCGGTACCTTAAAAAACATGATGGGTGCTGCTCCACCCAAATATTACAGCGGCAAACATGGAATCTGGAAAAAAGCGGTTTTTCATGGCAACATGCATGATAGCATCATTGATTTAAATCGATATCGAACCCCTGATTTGACTGTCATGGATGCTGGAATTGGCCTGCCTGAGTACCATCTTGGCGGACGCGAATGCAGTCCGCCCTTGAAAAAAATTCTGGTGGGATTTGATCCACTGATGATGGACCGCACTGCAGCGGAATTAATTGATATTGATTGGCGAACAGTCAAGCATCTGGGGAAAGCTCTGGAAAAAAGATAATCTTCAAAAAATCAAAAATTTCGGAAAAGCGGTGAATAGCAATGCCCAATTTTATATCATATGGTCCTGTGGATGAAGAAGATCATTTTTATGTCAGCAGAGACAATTTAATCAGTGATTATGTCAGACAATTAATTGGCAATCAACAAAAAGGGGGGCATGGCCTTCTCGTTCCCACGCTTTGCGTGTGAACGAGAAGGCAACTAAGGCAATAATTATGCCATGAAAAAACATAATTGAACTATAGTAATAATATAAAACAAGTTTAACAATAGGAAAAGCAAATGAAACATAACCAAGATTTCTTCGAAGGTGTTTATCAAAAAAAAATCTATTACCAAAACTGGTTGCCCGATGAAAAGCCCAAAGCGGTCATTTTGATCATTCATGGGATTGTAGAACACAGCAATCGATATATGAATGTGGTCAATTATTTTGTCCCGAAAAATTTTGCTGTATATGGATTTGATCATATGGGACACGGCAAATCTGAGGGAGAACGAACGTATATCAACCAGTTCGAGGATTTTAGAGATAATATCAAACGATATTTTGATATGGTTCGTGAATGGCATCCAGACATTCCGATCATTTTGTTTGGTCACAGTATGGGCGCTTTGATCAGCGCAAACTATTTGCTGGATTACCAGCATGAATTTTCCGCTGCCGTGCTTTCCGCCGCACCAGTGATCCTTCCCAATATAGTTACCCAGATAATGGGGAATATTTTGGCATCCATTGCCCCCAACTTTGGTTTAATTCGGATTAACCCGCATGACATGTCCAGAGATAAAGCGGTTGTTCAGGCATATATTGATGACCCGATGGTCTACAATGGCAGAATTGCAGTACGTTTGCTGGCTGAAATAGTCAAGGGTATGAAGCGAATCAATGAAGAAGCCAGCAAAATTCAAATTCCGCTTTGCATTGTTCATGGTGGTGCAGATAAAGTGGCTGACGCGGCTGGCTCTCAGATGCTGTTCGATCGAGTGCAATCAGAGAAAAAAAATATTTTCATCTATGACAACCTGCTTCATGAGGTTTTAAATGAACCGGAGCATCAAGCAGTGTTGGATGATATTGCGAACAGTTTGAATTCGTATTTATTTTAGAACACAGCACCGGGCGCATTTCCAAAAAGTCGTTACTATCATTGAAAATTTAAATTCCGGCAAACCCACGTCCGCATGGGTTTGCCGGAATTTAAATTTTTCAATGATAGTACCGACTTTTTGGGAATGCGCCCACAGAACCTGATATACCAGTTGCCCATCATTATTAATGCTTAAATGCTGTAAAGCTTACATTTTTTTGCATTCCAATTAAAACTATTTAAGTCCCGCAGGGACGACAAAATAGCCTGGGATTTCAACCCCAGGCGAACGGGGGGCTTTCATTTCTCAGTTTATGGAAAAAGAGAGGGTGTATTCAGATATTTATCCGCAAAAAATAGTCCTGCCTGCTTTCTTTGGGTGGATTTACCGATGAAGCAATGGCATTATGTCAGTCAAATCATATTGCTACGACTGATAAGTTCACATTTATATTGTAAGTGAAAAACCATTGTTGAACGATAATATAATCATATCAAGATCTGGAAGGAGTTTGGACACAGATCAACACACATAATTCTAATATCTTTCTAATATTAAGCCAGAACATACTTAGTAGTATTTTTTTATCCAAATAATAAAATAAAACAGTCTTTTTTTACTAAAGGAAGAACAGATGATAACAAATAAGATATTTGATGAAATCGCAATCGGCGACAAAGCCTCCATGAGCCGAATGCTAACCAAACGGGACGTGGATATGTTCGCCATGATGAGTGGCGACGTGAACCCCACTCACTTCAGCGATGAATTTGCCAAAATGTTGATGGAAACCCAAAAGGTTAGCGGTCACAGCATGTGGGGTGGCGCCCTGATTTCGAGCTTATTGGGTAATGATCTGCCCGGACCCGGCACGGTCTATAAGTCACAGCAACTTTCCTTCCATGGAGCTGTTGAGCTGGGCGACACATTGTCTGTCTCGATTCGTGCCAAGGAAAAACGCAACGATGGGAAAACAGTTGTCTTTGAATGTCTCGCAGTAAACCAGCGGGATGAAAAGATAATTACCGGAGAGGCAATCGTCCAGGCACCCATCAAAAAACCCACTGCAGATGCTAGCTTGCTGAGTGACCTCAAATTCCACCAGCGACGTTCATTTCAAAACCTGATCGAAATGGTGCGTGAATATGACCCCATTGCCATGGCTGTGTGCCACCCCTGTAGCCGGAATGCGCTGGAAGGTGCTGTAGATGCCGCAGAAGCAAGTCTGATGACTCCGATTCTTGTGGGACCAGCCGAACGTATAAAGCAGGTGGCTGAGGAAAGTGCTATAGACATCAGTGCTTACGAACTGGTGGACACCAGTCATAGCCATGAATCCGCAACCAAAGCCGTTGAATTGTGCCGCAATGGAACGGCCGAGGTGCTGATGAAAGGAAGCCTGCATACCGATGAAATCATGGGGGCCGTCGTCAAAAAGGATACTGGACTAAGAACCAATCTACGCCTCAGCCACGTATTTATCATGGATGTGCCCACCTATCCGAAACCCCTGTTTGTCACCGACGCAGCCATTAATATCTATCCTAAACTAGAAGATAAAGTACACATTCTCAAAAATGCCATTCTCCTTGCCCACAGTTTGGGAATTGATGAACCAAAGATCGCCATCCTTTCGGCGGTGGAAACGATCAACCCAAAAATACCATCAACTCTGGAAGCCGCAGCTCTCTGCAAAATGGCCGATCGTGGACAAATCACCGGGGCGATCATAGACGGTCCCCTGGCTTTTGACAATGCCATCAGTAAAGAAGCGGCCGCTATTAAAGGTATTAATACGCCTGTGGCCGGTGATACCGACGTATTTTTGGTCCCAGATTTAGAGTCTGGCAATATACTGGCAAAGCAATTACAATACCTTGTAAACGCTGAAGCTGCGGGCATTGTCCTGGGTGCTCGCGTTCCTTTTGTTTTAACCAGCCGTGCAGATTCGCGTAAGGCGAGACTGGCATCATGTGCTGTAGCGGTTGCAGTCGCTCATGCAAGACGCCAGGGCAAAGTGACAGGAGGTGCCTAATGAACGGTTCTATTTCAGTCATCAACGGTGGATCCTCAAGTATCAAGTTTTCACTCTATCGTGAGGCAGAAAATGATCGCTTGAGTCTGGTTTTTCGGGGGCAAGTGGATGGTATCGGCGTGGCACCCAGGTTTGTCGCCAAAAGTGCCGAAGGTGACATTCTCGATGAACAAACCTGGCCCAATAGCCCTGAGTATAACCATGAAACCCTGATGGCACACATCATCAAGTGGATCCGAGAACATCGACAGGCTCTCAACCTGGATTTATTGGGCGTAGGTCACCGCGTGGTGCATGGTGGCAATGAATTCAGCAGCCCAGTTAAAGTGAATAACACAGTGCTGGATAAGCTGGAAGCGCTCATTCCCCTGGCTCCTTTGCATCAACCCCATAACATTGGACCTATTAGAACAGTAGCCAAACTCTATCCAACACTTTCCCAAGTCGCTTGCTTTGATACCGCCTTTCACACAACCACCCCGAAACATGCCAAGTTGTATGCCCTGCCGCGGGATTTGATCCGTGAAGGTGTTTATCGTTATGGATTCCATGGCTTATCTTATGAGTACATTGCAAGTCAGATGAAAACAGTTGATCCCGCAGCAGCCAAAGGTCGTGTGGTCGTAGCTCATCTTGGGAGCGGTGCCAGCATGTGTGGCCTGCTGAAGGGGAAAAGCATCGGCAACAGCATGGGATTTACCGCTATTGAGGGGTTGGTTATGGGGACTCGCACAGGATCACTTGATCCGGGTGTCATTCTCTACTTGATGCAGAACAAGAAGATGGACGCGGCAGCTCTGGAAGAGATGTTGTATAAACGATCCGGCCTCTTGGGTGTTTCCGAAATCAGCAATGACATGCGAATACTCCTTGAAAGTGATGATGAACGCGCCAAGGAAGCGGTGGATGTTTTTATTTACCGCATTCAGCGGGAGCTGGGTGCCACGGTGGCAATATTGGGCGGTTTGGATGCGCTCGTTTTTACCGCTGGCATCGGTGAAAATTCAGCGGAAATTCGTTCACTGGCATGTGCGGGAATGGAATGGTTGGGCCTCAAGCTGGATGAGGAAGCTAATCGAGCCGGAGGCCCCAAAATCAGCACCGACGACAGCGCCGTATCCATTTGGGTGATCCCCACCGATGAAGAGCTGATGATTGCTACGCATACCAAAAATTTGTTGTCTGATCATGGTATCAGTGCTTAGAAATTCTAAAAAAATAACACATACCCATTTCTATCGAATCATAATTACATGCAAGATCGCGTAGAGACGTAGCATGCTACGTCTCTACGGCACGTAAACCTCAATACGAATATTAAAAATGGGGAACTTATTTTTTCTCGTTCCCACGCTTTGCGTGGGAACGCATCTGGGACGCTTTGCGTCCCGTGACCAGAACGTACTACAGCAAGGCAGAAATAATGCCCCGGTTTTTAAAATCGTTATAAAAATATCGTATTCGACAAAGCCACGACCGCCTGGGGTTGAAACCCCAGGCTATTTCATGTC
>Ga0272440_1000760_pt1 | contig 27226 bp, 20 predicted proteins | sample SSMMMBAug17_FD_192440 | JGI IMG/M metagenome (GOLD analysis project Ga0272440, IMG submission 192440) | Marine sediment archaeal communities from Little Sippewissett salt marsh, Falmouth, MA, United States - SSM-MMB-Aug17 | ecosystem: Environmental > Aquatic > Marine > Wetlands > Sediment ... | reverse complement strand
TCGAAAAATAAGTTCCCCATTTACTTATGTGCCAGCCCGATGTAGGGGCGAACCTTGTGTTCGCCCTCGAACGAATAACGCTTTCGTTCCTATGTACGATGGGCGAACATAAGGTTCGCCCCTACATCGGGCTGGCACATAAGTAAATGAGGAATTTATTTTTCAGAACTTTCCTTAACAATTTTTCGAGTACAAATTGAAACACAATCACGATTTTGTAAAAGTGTTAACTACTGTTCTCAAATATGAAGGACACCATAATTTTTTTGTTCTGTACAATCAGATGGTAACCACTCAATTCGCTCACCTTTCAAGAATTCATGTTTTGTATGTGATTGATCGTTCGATGGTTAGGTACGCTGATGGCGAGATGAACGACTTGTTTTTTTGAGGAAGATTCATCTGTCATCCAGAAACGAAGCGAAGCAGTCGTAAATTCATTCGGAATTTACGACTGCTGATTAACTTGTGATGATCTGAATTAGCTTGTGGTCTGAAAAAAGAGCAACTAAACCTCAAGCCATGAATCTGAATACAAGGCATTTCCTAAGATAACATCAACAGTTTTCTTGTAACCTTGCAATTCTTTAGAAAGGCTGTCCATTGGAGGAGGGTTACCATCAGTTGTGGCATGGACAACATCAACAATATCCTGACGTTTGCCTTTTGCCAGATCCATTGAGACCTGATCCCGGGCATCAGCAATAAATGAATACATACCAACACGATTCAACATGATGGTATATGTTACGTTGATAATATATCTCAAGTGCTCTGGTGCACCATTTGAAATATTAGATAGACCACATGTGCTTTTTACGCCGGGTGAAATATCTTGAAGCATTTCCATGAATGTCATCAGGCTGATTGCCTGAGGTTGTTGAATATTGACCGGTGTAACAATGCCATCCACCCAAATTTTTTCATTTGGAATGCCCATGTCGTTCGCTGCCTGAATTAACTCAACACACAGCGCCGCACGTTCGTTTTCATCTCTAGGAAGTCCATCCGGACCCCATAACAATGCGATAAACTCACAATCATGCTCTTTGGCAAGGGGTAACATTTTTTCATAACGTTCCGGTCGACACATAATTGAATTAATTAATGGCGGAACTTTACATTTTGGCAATGCGGCAGCAATAGCATCAATATTAGATGTATCTAATGCCAGCGGCACATCATCCACAACTTCCTGAATAACGTCAACCATCCAGGGCATTAATTCATGGCCATCCTTTTTTGCCGGTCCCAGGTTCAGGTCAATCATATCCACACCGGCTTCTTTTTGAAACAGTGCTTCTTCCTGAATAGGTTTGGGATCACGTTCTTTCATTGCTTTGCCGATTTTTTTCGAAATGACATTTAAGCTTTCACCGATTACATGAAAGGACATTGATTCTCTCCTTTGTTTATAAATCTAAAAAAGCCATCCAGAATAATGATCATGGATGGCTATACTTTTGGGTTGCTATATCACAAAAAATTATGCACGTTCTTTCAAAAATGCAGGTAAATGAGCGGCTTCTCTTGGTCCAACTGTAATTTTCCAATCAGGCAATTCTTCCTCAACATCCCCTGCAATTGCCGCAGCATATCCTGGGATTATCAATTCTCTGGATTTGCATTTGTCAGCAATACCGCATTTTTTAACAAACATGCCAACATCATCACCAGAAAATTTACCTGCAGCCCATGCGGTCAATACTGATAAGCCTTCAGCATCTTTGATCAGCAGATATGCAGGTACTTTGCTGCCTTCGATTTCACCAGAAACGATAAAATATGTGAGTGCAAAGTTTGTAGTAACCAAAATGGGTGCATTTTCACCTGGGTTATTAATTTCATAAATACCTTGCGTAACAGTCATTGGGCGTTGTGGATCGGTGTAAATGTTTAATCGTTGCAATAACAGTGGGAATATGCTTTCTCCAGTAAAATCAGACAACACGACAATGGAACCATATTTTGAAACATATGTTCCTGCAATAATAGTTTCCATATCCAGGTTGGAAGCCATTTCACATGGGAAAGCAATGGCTGGAAAACCAACAGCGCGATTATTTTTTAACAATGCTGATCGTCGAATGGCAATCATATCTTGCAGAGATTGTTTTAATTCGCGAGAGCCTGGATCAAGAACAATATCTTTAATTCCCATACCGGTCAGTTTTTCTGTCATGGGAATGAGCGCATCAACTGAAGCCGCCTTAATACCAATGGGAAGGCCCATATCTTTGGCCAAAGCGCCCATTTCATCAATGTTTGACTCAGTTGCACCATAGAGCAATGGACGTTTTACTTTACATGCTTCTGCCCCCGCTTTCATGATATCAGCATCTTCTGTCATAAGAATCGGACTGAATTCAGAGGTGTCTGCAATTGTTTTTGCAACAGCTGCAAAGGCATCTTTATTTCCATTTACATCCTTAACAACAACCAGTTCCGGTCTTAAATTCAGACCGACACGTTCAAACTGGAGTGCATTCCAAGCTTTCAATTTATTTTTTAGCGTGTCATTATCAATATCTGAGTTTATCAAAGCTGCAAATGCAGTGGGGTTATAAAATGTTTTTTCATGGCGATAAAGGACAGTTTCCCCACCAACAGTTCGTTTTCGAACACCATTTCCGATAACGACCGGCCGAATAGGTGGTGCTGATGCTTCAGCCAATTTTTCACGTGCTTCTTCAGACACATAGGGGCAACTATCCAGTTCAGCTTTTCCTGCCGCAAGGTTCATGGCAAATGCAAGACAGGTGGCTGCACCACATTCTTTACAATTGGTTTTTGGCAGGAGCTTAAATATTTGTATACCAGTTAATCCCATTTTTATCTCCTTATTCATAGTTATCAGTGAACCCGCCAGATTCACTGACAACATTTACAATTCTTAGCCAACCAAAGGTTCCATCTCTAAAGCAGGATGTTTAACCTTTTGAAGGAATGCATAGACTTCATCTTCAGTGGTACCAACCGTTTCATCGGCAATTTTGTCATATAAATCAGGAACGCCAATTTCTTGACCACGCTTGTCAATTCTGTCTTTGATTTCTTCCTTAAGTACCTTGGGCATCCATACCATGCGCGCCAATCCACCATCACCTTTGACAAACTTTTTCTGGGTAATGTTGAATTTTGAATGTCCCACAAATCCAGGACTGGTTGCACCACCGCCCATAACACCGGCCAATGTGGTAAATTTCATGCCGCATGGGGTTTCGCCGATGTATTCTCGGTTAACAGTCATGATACCATTACACATGGGCAACATGGCAGCAATACATTCACAGCATCCACATGTTGTCATGGGGTTATGAACAATTGAGTAGAAATTATATGTTTTGACAGCACCGCGCGATGCTTTCTCAATAAAGTCATCTACACCTTTGAATCGACCGAGTTTTTGATCAACAACTTCACCCTTGTCAATGGGTTGGTTCGGTCCTGTAGGATTGATTTCATAAGATGCTTTACAATCCATCCAGTTATAAGCACCGCACAGACCTGTTCTTTCTGGGCTGACAGTACATACATGGTTGGGTGCAAATGATTGACACAACGTACATGAATAAAATGTCTGTGTGGTTTCATCGGTCATTGATTCAACACGAGAGTCACGTGCATCATATTCCGCGCGGGCACGTTCAGTTATTTTGGCTACATCTTCTTGTTTGGTGTACAATGTCACCTGAACTTTATCTAAAATTTTACCAAAATCGTGATGTAGTTTGTTGTGCAGTACTTTTCCAATATCTGCCAGAGAAAACCCTTTTTCCACAGCACCTTTGCTAATACGAACCCAGGCGATATCTCGCTGTCCCATATGCATGATGCCCTGAATGTAGTTGACCAAATGATGAATCTGACGTTCCAGAATTGGTTCAAAATCAGCCTGGAATTCACGTCCAGCCACCTGCACAAAAATACCCAATGGAAGAACTTCTCTTTCTTTTATATCTTTGATATCCGGTCCCACAACAGTTACTTTTCCATCTTCGATTTCATCCATTTCTGCGCTGGTGACAAATTCAGTCGCCTGTGTTTTTCCGCCACCCATTTGTGTGTAAAGGTCTGCGCCACGAACACGTTCACCTTCAAAGGCTGGACCAAAGGATAATGGGATATCAATGTCTGCGACCTGGACTTTCAGACCACGAACTTCGATGGATTTATCGACCATGTTGTCATGCGCGATATTACCAACCACATGCTCATATGTACATACACCTGTGGGTAATATTTCAGGAATGTCTGTATCGGCGATAGTTGGAAAACCCCAGTTGACACAACCGGCTGCTGCTGCTGCCCACTCTGCATTAACTTCACCCAAAGCATTGACAAAGGCAAAAATTCGATTTTTATTGTACATTAACATGCGTTTGTAATCGCCTGGTTGTACATTACCAAAGGCCATCGCAGCACGATTGGCAAAACCCAACGCAAACACTGCTGATGAAATATATGGGCCAAATGGAACAATTCGCGTATTCCATCCAACCTGAACTCCAGCTTCAATTAATTGTTCAATAACACTGGTATTGTTTCTTCCTGATGCACAAAAAATGTAGAGGCTTTTCTTTTGGTAATCTTCAACAATCTTTTTTGCGATTTCTGGTGATGGCGCAGCACCAACAATCGCAGCAAAACCTGGAGCAGAGCCATCAACAAATTCAACACCACGTTTACGAAAAACAGTATCGTCAGCAGCACCCAGCCAGATCTTGCCATTTTCCATATCTGGATCTTCTTGAGGCAGATAAAAATCTGGTTCTTCCAGATATCTGATGGCTTCTTCGATTTCATAGCTCAAAATAGCAGCCATACCTGCATCAAGCAAAGAGCCAAGATAAGGTACATGGTTAATACGCTTGAGGTGAGGTGGCAAAAGCTTTCGTGCAAATGCAAGCGGTTCTCGCATATCATCAAGGGTTTCAACCTTTTTTCCCAGAATTGAATAAATTACAGGCAGGTAATATGCTGTATTTGGGAAACCAACTTTTGTATCTGCATTGAATTTTTCAAGTGTTGATTGATATTTTCCTTCTACATTGGAAACTATATTATATGCCCCCTGTATGGCGGCAAAAGCAACTAATTTAGACATTTTTTCCCCCTTCGTTGAGGATTTTTATTCATTAATTAAGATTAACCGCGTTTATGGAACCGGTCAAGACGAGCAATGAGCATATCAAGCCCAGTTACTTTTTCCGGCATCTGGATGGTTGTATCATCATCTTCGCGGAGTTTTGCAATTTTTTTGCGAAGCACATCTTCTTCAGCCAAAAGCTTATTCATGCGAGATTCTTCCTCAGCCTTTTTCTTTTCTTCAGCATCAGCCTTGGCTTTAGCTTCAGCCTCTGATTTTGCCTTGGCTTCAGCTTCTTCTTTGGCCTTTGAATCTTGTTCAGCTTTTAATTTTGCTTCAAATTCTGCTCTAACTTTGGCTTCTATTTCAGCCCGAATTTTTGCTTCATCAAGTGTGACAGGCGCTGCTGATGGCGCTGGTGTTGCTTCCGCTTTTGGTGCAGATGTTTCTACCTTTGGTGCTGGCGTTTCCGCTTTTGGTGCTGGTGCTTCAGCTTTTTTAGGCTCAGGTTTGGGAGCTTGCTTTTTAGGTGCTGCTGCTTTGGGAGCAGGCTTTTTCTCTTCAACAATAGTCAGGTCGGGCTCCGGTGACAGTGCAATAAGATCAACCTGTGGTGCATCCAGGTTTTTTTGAATGGCTTTTACATCTTGAGCAGAACCGCCATCACTTAAAAGATCAATATATGTTCGAACCAAACGTGCTGATTCAGGATGTCGCAAAATAATAACATCAGAACCTGCAAGTAAATAACTGACCGCTCCCACAGCTTCCATAAGGATACCTCGTTTTTCAGGATCTCCTAAAGTGGGGGCTTCTTCTGACGTTTGTTTGGCTTCTTTGGATTTCCAGACTTCATTTCCCAGGTTATTGATGAGAGGTCCTTGAAGTTTGTCATCACCCTGAACAAGGCCGGCCATACGAAGTCGTTCCATGACAGAATAGCCATATTCCATACCATAACCCAGGCCGCCTGTTGTGGGATCAATAAGAACATTATCCATAGTCACGCCCAAATTTTCCAACAAAATGTTGACCTGTTTGGCAATATTGACATCAATAGGTGACGATGAAATAACAGTCTGTCCAAACCCCATGGCTGCCGCGCCAATACCTTTGTGGTTTTTTTCCTCAACAGGACCGACAGTCAAACCCCTGCCTTGTGTTTTCTCACAAATGGTTTTCAGAACTTCTTCATCTTTTTGAACATTGGCTGTTCCCCAAACAATCAGGGGAACCTTGATGGAATCCAAAACTTTGTTTACCATCTCTGCAGCTTCATCTGGACTTTTATCCAATCCATTTGGATCAGTACTTTTAAGCTGTAAAACAATGATCTCAGCGCCATATTCATCCTGGCATTTTTTCGCCCATGCAGGCGGATCATTAATTACATCTTTAAATGGTGCAATCGCTGCTTCTGGCCATTCTTCAGGTTCCATATCCCAAATTTCCATCGCTACCTTTGGTTTGTTGGGCATTTCGCCTTCAAACGTATAGAATGGATAGGAAGTGGCGCCACCGACAGTCACAGTGTTACCTTCTTTACCAAAGGTAATATTCCGGACACTGGCATTGTATTTTTCTTTTACCAATTCGAAGGACAAGATATACCTCCTTTCAATAAATGATAAAATCAATGAAAGATTGTGTTCATGTACGCTCAATCATTGAAATTTAATATTATATATTTTGTAAAACACGCTACAAGTCATTATCAAACTTGCTTATATTTGAAATCTTTTTTGGATTAAGAGGATTATTAGTAATAAAAAAATTGGCTTTTGTCAATAAAAAAACATAAGGGATAATAAATTGGATGATCAACAATGTATCTGGGTTGTCGTGATTTCAATTTTGATGATTTTGAATTTAGGAAAGTTCAAAAAATAAGTTCCTCATTATTCAATATCTGTTGATTCGTTTCTGAAACATGATTACACTGAAAAAAATGAATCAGATGAAATAAAGGCACTATTAATTCATCTGATTCATCTTCTTTGGTCGAACCTTATGTCCGCCCTCAAAAAAAAAACGAAACCAAGCCTATATTAGAAATCAATGTAGGAGGCGAACATTGTGTTTGCCCCTATATTGGTTTTACTCATAGGCTTGGTTTCGGTTTACCCTGCAATTTTGGTTACACTCAAATGAATTAGGCGCTTTTATAGTAAGGAAGCGAGCAAAGCATGGAGGCTGGAAAGAAATAAAGCAACAGCACATTAACTAACCCGAATAATATACAATATGTTAAAAAATCGAAAAGAATATAAGGATGTCAGGGAAAACCAATATCTAAAATAAAATATAGAAATAGAGTGGTCAAAAATATGAAACAAAAAGCTGAATCATCGGGCCTGAAAGATTTAGAAGCTTAGGAAAGCTCTGAAAATAAGTTCCTCACTATTCAATATTTGTTGATTCGTTTTTGAACCATGATTACACTGAAGAAGATGAATAAGATGAATTTAAAGTGTCTTTATTTCATCTTATTCATCTTCTTCAGTGTAATCATGGTTCAAAAAACAGAATGAGCATTTTGGTCCATATATGCTTAATCTTTAATTCAATCATTTTGATATGGGGATTTTATTTTTCGAGCATTCATTAATAGTAACAACAAGATAATTTGCTGTGTTAGCCAGTTAAATTAAATGATAAATGAGGAGTGGTGTATCCAAAAAATGGAATCATGGTTCAAAAACGAATCCACAAATAGTGAATAATGATGCACTTTTTTCAGAGATTTCCTATGTTTTAAAAGAGTTATGAAATTTACCATGATCTATAGAATTCTTGGTTTTCTTTTAATATAAATATAACAACCCAAACATAAATAACAGAAGATTTAGGTGAGGTGGAGGCGGCGGGAGTCGAACCCGCGTCCGCATATATTCCACATTGGCGTCTACATACATAGTCCGAATTTTAGTTGTCGCAGTGTAAAACTTCTCCGAACAAAATTTTTACACCGCCATCCTGTAAAGCATTTCGCTAAATACACCTACAGGCATGTATATTTAACTATCCTGTTAATCGTCGCCTTATTTCAGCCCACAGGAATAACTGAATAAGACGCTAGCTGGCTTATGCAGCTAGGGCATAGTTATAATCATCTGCGATTATGTTTAGGTTCTATCGTTTTACGAGAGATAGAAACTCGGTATGCAACCAGTGCTTCCATATTTACGTCGAAGCCGTTTCGCCCCCATTTCAATTAAATATGAATATGTCTTTTACTCGCTATCATTTCTTGATAAAGAGACAATGTTTTTTTGAAATGGGTGTTTATCAATTCTGTCAAAAGAGTTTTGTTTAAGTATTCAAATGTTGTTTATACGAGAATATTTCTTTTCAGTCAAGTCATTTTTCTATGATTTAAAAAATTTTATTGACGCTATTCAAATTTTATAGCATTATCGAAAGATTTGAATAAAACTTAAATATTTTTATAAATTTTATGGAGGATTATCATGTCGACAACTTTTTATATCGGCATCGACCTTGGTACCAGTCGAACATCAATTGCAACATCAACAGGAAAACGTCTCAGCACAATTACCTGTGTTGGTTATCCTAAAGATATTATTTCAAGAAAACGCGTTGGTAAAGATTATGTTTTGGGTAATGATGCCCTTGATAATCGGCTAGCCTTGAATATGGTTTGGCCTCTGGCACATGGAGTTGTTTGTGATAATGACAAAGCACTTGCCTCTACAGGGCTTATTCTTAAGCATATTATTGCCAAAGCCTTACCCGATAAAAAACCAGAAGACCAAATTTATGCGGCCATTGGTGTTCCGGCTCAGGCAAGTCTTCAAAACAAAAAAGCTTTAATTCAAACAACCAGCGATTTTATTGATAAAATCCTTATTGTTAGTGAACCTTTTGCTGTGGCTTATGCTATAGATAAATTCGATGAATGCTTGATTGTTGATATTGGCGGTGGAACGACTGACTTATGCCGCATGCACGGTGCCATGCCAGAAGCAGATGATCAAATTACATTGAATATTGCTGGCAATTATTTAGATGAAGAAATTCGTAAGGCCATTTTAGCGCAATACCCGGATGTTCAACTGACCCCCCAAATTGTACGTCGTATAAAAGAAAAATTTGGATACGTCACCGACATTTCTGAACCGGTCAAGGCACAATTAACATCAGATGGTATCCCCTCATTGTATGATATCACAGATACTTTAAGAGCAGCATGCTTAAAACTGACTGAACCAATATGCAATGCCATTCAAAAATTGGTGGGAAGTTTTGATCCGGATTTTCAGGAACGACTTCGCAACAATATTATTATTGCTGGTGGCGGTTCTCGATTGAAAGGAATTGATCGTGCCATAGAAAAAAGCCTTCAAGCTTATGGTGGCGGCAATGCCGAAACTGTTCAGGATGCCGAATTTTGTGGCAGTATCGGAGCGTTAAAAATGTGTATGGAAATGCCAGATAATTACTGGGAAAAAATTGATTGATATGGAAAAACGAATTTCGATTCCCAATAAAAAGAATACAATCGACGCATATGTTGATTTTAATGACGATACCCGAGCTGTGATTATCATGCACCCCCATTCCTTGATGGGAGGTGATATGAATAATCCGGTGGTTCAGCGCGTACAAAACATTTTTGCCCGCAAAATGTTGACAACACTACGATTTAATTTTCGTGGGGTGGGTAACAGTTCTGGCCAGTTTGATGAAGGAATCGGCGAGCAAGATGACGTCATTGCTGTAATGGAATTTCTCAAAGGTCAAGGACGGAATCAAATTGATATGATCGGCTACTCCTTTGGTTCATGGGTGATGGCGCATGTTGCCGGGCAAGTAAAATATAATCATAGTATAATGATCGCACCGCCGGTGGCCTTTATGGATTTTTCCAATATTAAAACGATTCCAGGATTAAAAGCTGTCGTTACTGGTACCCATGACGAGTTTGCACCTCCACAATTGATCCAAAATCGTTTGCCGGACTGGCACTCAGAAGCACAATTACATATCGTTGATCATGCCGATCATTTTTTCTCCGAGCATATGGATCAACTAGAAGTGATATTGGATTCTATCCTTTAAGTTGATGACTTTTCTGTGATAAATTCTAAAAAGATATCCAGGCATTTTTTGGGATATTCCATTGGTACTAAATGACCAGCTTTTTCAACAATGCTGTAATCTCCATGAGCGATGAGTTGGGTAGCTTTTTTTAAATCAATAATCTGTTGATTTTCACTTTGACCGCCTTCAATAATCAGTGTTGGGCATTGAATTTGATTTAACACTGGCCAGGGATTATGGTGCATACCTCCCATAAACAAAGCGGCTTCCCTTTTTGGAGAACAGGTAAGTATAAGGCCGCCATCATCATTGTTTATCATGCCATGCTTAATGTATAAAGTAAGCATTTCTTCATCCCAATTTTTAAACAATGCCTTGGATTTTAAATATTGGTATGCTTCAGCTGTATCTTTCCATAAATTCCTGCGTCGGATTGATTTACCTGCCAGTGGATGTTGATCTACTGTAATCATTGTCTGATAAACAGGGTCTGGCAAAAAAATGGGCTCAATTAAAATCATTGTTTGGGCCTGAAGTTTATAGACTGTATGGCTCAATGTTGCCACCACAGCTCCCATGCTATGTCCAATGACATGTGGATTTTTAAAATTTAACTTCATGCACATTTTATACACATCATCAGCCAATAATGCCCAATGAAAACCGCCATCATCTGGGTCTGTTTCACGATGATCACAAAAATATGGGGCGACAATCTCAAAAGAGTATTTCTGGTTCAGTTCTCTGGCAATGGGATGCCATAACCAGGGCAAAAAACCAGTTGCGTGCAACATGACTATGGCAGGTCCATTGCCTGGATAATGCAAATATTGAAGATGAGTATCTGATAAATCAACTGTTTTAAGGATGGGTTGCGTCATTTTTTGATTCCTGTTCAAACGTTTTGCCAACGTTCCAGCTTTGGAATACTACGAGTGAACAACCAGCCAATTAGTCGGGGCATGCCCATTTCTTTCATCTTATCTATACAGAAATCTTGCATTTCTTTTGCGGTTATATCTGGCTGTGTAAATTGTCCGGATTGATAACAATAGCTGCAAAATTTTAAACTTTTACTGCCATCCGAATTTGTTCCTCCTAATTCAGGGTCTTTTTTCATTGGCATGCCACAGCTTTGACAAAATTTTTCCATTATTTCCTCCTAATTTTTCATTAATGAAACAAGATAAAGTATTCCATAGAAAACATTCTGTTTATACTATTCTATATGTCTATAAAATGCAAGATTTTTTCTTTTAATTGGTGATATTTTTGCGTTTCTTGACAACCCGATTGAGCCAATCCAAAGGATGCATGACACTTACAGACATATCATTTTGCAATAAACCTTCAAGAAACTGAAGATGACAGCCAGTACAAGATGTCAAAATACGATCAATATTGCCTTGTTTGAAAGAATCAACGCGCCGATGAAAAATTTTCATGGAAAGATCAAAATGGCTGATTTGAAATTTTCCTCCATACCCACAACACTGATCATTTGAATACGTAACATTAACTTGATTAAAAGGTTTAAACAGTTTTTTGGGTAACTCCAATTGAGCATCCCCCCAGCGCATATGACATGGATGATGATACCAGATATTTTCAACGATCGTATCACTTTGCGATGGGATCATTTTTTTGAAGTAATCACTTTCTAAAATAAAATCAGTGGCATCTTTATGTAAGGCTGCAATTCTTAATGCACGTTGACCATAGTTTGAATCATTTTTAAGCAGTTGTTTCCATTGATGAATTTGTGCACCGCATGACCCACATGTGGTTAGTAGAATAGCGGGTGAAAAATTTTCGATAATATCTATATTTTTTTTCGCAAGGCTGATAGCTTTTTGATGATCACCTGCTGCATAAAAAGGAAGACCACAACACATCTGTTTGTCTGGCACAATAGGAACTTGATTGATGTTTTGTAAAATGTCTATCAATGCAGCGGCAGTCGGGTTAAAAAGGTAGTTTGCACCGCAGCCAGTGAAATATAATATTTTTTTTGGGGAGTTGGACGCTAAAGTATATTGACTGGTAAATGGGGAGGAAGATATCCTGGGTATCCATTTTCGATGACTGATTGATGTCAAAGGAAATCGTAAATGTAATCCGCTTTGTTCTGAAATTTCTTTGCCTACACATTTTTGAAAAACTGAACTGCTTTTTCGAAATATCTGTCCAGATAGGGTCTGACTAGACAATGTACTTAAAGATGAGATCAAGATCTTTTCTTTAATAGTTGCAGTCATCCTCTGTCGCATGGATTGAATACAATCATTTGTTTGAACCTTATTGGGGCATATATGTGCACATGCACCACATAATAAGCATCTTGAAATGGCTTCCTTAAATTGTAAAGTATCTTTTAATTTAAAAGAATTCTGCTCCCCTTCAATCAATGCCATTTTCCCTCGGGCAACATCACGTTCTTCAAGGCTCTCCTGATATACTGGGCATACACTCATGCATAAACCGCAACGAATACATTTTCCCGCATTGTTCAAATTCTGATGATTCAGTGTCATGATGGTTCACCTGGAAATATTTTGCCTGGATTCAATACTCCTTTTGGATCAAAGGCTTTTTTGATTTGTCGCATCAATGCCAAAGTTTGAGGGTCAATTTCTTTTTCAAGATACGCGGATTTACTAATACCAATGCCATGCTCTCCAGATAACGTACCCCCTAAAGATAGTGTATAATCGAAGATAGATTCAATAACAATATCAGCTTTTTTTTGAGCAACTGCATCGCTTTTATCTAACATCACTGTAAAATGAATGTTACCATCACCTGCATGACCGAACGTAATCATGGTCAGTCCGGTTGCATGACGTAATTCATCTACTTTATCCACAAAGTCCGGAATTAAACTTCTTGGTACAACAATGTCTTCATTAATTTTGTCTGGTGCATATTTATATAAAGCAGGTGATATCGCTTTGCGAGCCTGCCAGATGGCATTGGACTCTGAAGTATTGTCCGCCTTCCTTATTGAAATGGCCTGATATTGATTTGCCAGGGATATTATTTTTGAACATTCGGACTCAATCTGTTCAGGGATGCCATCAATTTCGATAATCAACATGGCCCTGGCTTCAGGTGGGATGCCTCCTGGCAAGTCTGATGGCATGCAGGCGATGGCAGCATGATCTAAATATTCAATGGTTTTAGGGATTAAACCTTTACGAATAATTTCTGAAACGTTTTCAGCGGCTTTGTGCATGGATGGATAAAAAACAGTCAGAACTTGTGTGCTTGCTGGCTTGGGAAGTAATTTTAACGTCATCTGGGTAATAATCCCTAATGTGCCTTCAGAACCTGTTATTAAGCGTGTCAAATCATAACCCACAACACCTTTGGCGGTGCGAACGCCTGTTTGAATCAAGGTGCCATCTGGAATGACAACATGAAGGCCAAGGACATAATCTCTGGTTACACCATATTTTACAGCTGATGGCCCCCCTGCACATTCTGCCACATTACCGCCCAGTGTTGAATAGGCAGAGCTTGATGGATCTGGTGGATAAAACAAACCCAAGCGCTGAACGCGTTTATGAAAAATACCGGTGACAACACCAGGTTGAACATCAGCCACCAAGTTGTCCATATCAATGTTTAAAATTTGGTTCATCCGCGTCATCACAACAACGAGCCCACCTTTAACTGCAAGGGCGCCACCAGTCAACCCAGATCCAGCCCCTCTTGGTACGATAGGAAATTCATGATCATTTGCCAATTTCAGAATTTGAGATACCTGGTCTTCATGTTCTGGAAAAACGATGGCATCAGGCACATACTCCATATTGGTGGCATCATAGGCATAGCAGCGACGATCCGATTCAGCGGTCAATACTTTTCCAGTAATGGCTTTTAACTGCCGAAGAATTGCTTTGTTTAATGAATTTGCTTGATTGTTTTTTTCTAAATATTTTTTTATCATTGATTATTCCTGGTATGTAATAAATATGATCGTTCAGGGGTCGTCAAGGTACGCCCCATGGCTGTCAGGTTAATAATATACATATGCGTTCGCCTGACTATGGGCTTTAATCCTATGCTCATTTAAGGCAATAAATATGCCAGAAAAATCAAAGTTGGACGATCCCATAATAATTGACCAACAACAAAGATTATTGTGTTTGATTGTTTTCCATCGCCTGAAAAATTTGCGTTCGCCCTCTAAAAAAAATTGTTTGATGATCAGTTAATGGCAATTCGATATAATGAACAAAGGATGGAAAAGATTCAGCAAGCTCTTTTCCCATTGATACAGGAACAACTGCATCATTTGTTCCATGAAATAAATATACATTTGGAAGATGCTTTTGTTTTGATATTTCAGTCAGTCGTAAATGGTTGTCCAGGTGATGAGTTAATGCGTAGCAAAAAGGACTTCCTACGATTTCCTTTGCCATATCAAATAGGCTTGTGAATGGTGACAGAAGGACAATCTTTTTACAGGGATGTCTTGATGCAAAATCCAAAGCGATAGCTGCTCCCAATGAATGTCCCATCACATTAAGTTGTGCTTTGGATGAAAATTGTATCGACTGATATCGATTAAACAATGTTTTAAGGGCAGTATCTGCGGATTGACGAATACTCTTCGGACTGGCTTTTCCTTCACATTTTCCATATCCTGGATAATCTATAAATAAAAAGGATGAAGTTGTATCAGAATAATGATCGATGAAACGATCAAGCCAGTCCAGAGCAAGAGAGGCATTCCCACAAAAGAGTATCCACAAATTCTTTGGTGGTTGTAATGCCTGACTTTCATAATAAAAGGCTGTTTGACCCCCTTGATTTGTTTCATACGTTATGGGAACAACCTTTGACATTTCCCTATCATATGATTTGTCATATGGTCGTGGATGGTAAATCATTCTTCGTTGAAAAGAAAGAAAAGCATATGTGATTAAACAAAGAACGAATAAACCGGTAAAACATTTTAATAGTGGGGTAAAAAGGTTCATTGCTTTTCCTTATTCGTTATTCCCATGAATCAATTGAGGGCTAAGTTTTTAAAAAAATATTGTATTAATGCAAGCCCAGCAATTGTTGCTGTTTCAGCTCTTAATATACGTGGGCCTAAGGACGAAATAATAAAACCTGCATTCTTTGCACAAGCAGCCTCATTTTCTGAAAAACCGCCTTCTGGTCCGAAAACCAGGAAAATAGACGTTGTTTCTGAACAATTCGTTGGAGGCGCGAAATTGTTATCCGAACGTTCCCAAAAAAAAAATCCGAGTTGATTTTCAGTGCGCAAAGCTAACATTTCATTGATATTTAGGCGTTGATCACAAATTTCCGGAATCTGTCCGCTGCATTGTTGAGCTGCTGATTGAGCAATTTTTTTCCATCGTTGAATTTTTTGTGTCATTCGATTGGCATTTGGCCGAGAAACACTCCTTTCCGATTCATAAGATATCCATCGGCTCACCCCCAATTCAGTTGCCTGGCGAATGAGCTGGTCCATTTTTTTATCCTTTAGCATAGACTGCGCAATCGTTACATGCGTTTTAGGTTGGATGACTTTTTGATCAGATTGAACAATTCTTGTACAAATTTGTTTGTTTGTAATGCTTTCTATTCGCGCATGGTATGATTGACCATTTGGGACAATCAGTTTTATGTGATCTTTTACTTTCAAACGCAAAACGTTTTTTATATGATGGACATCATTACCTTCTATGTTTGCAACATTTCCATCGATTGAATTTTCAGATAAAAAAAATTGTCTCATTGAGTATCAGGGGGCCATACAGTTAAAATGGTTCTTGAAAAAAGTAAATCTTCAGGAGTGGTGATTTTTATATTCAGAGGGTGTCCTGGTTCCACATATACTTTCTCGCCTAAATACTCCACAAGCATTGCATCATCTGTGGCACTCAAATTTTCTTTTCTGGCCATTTCATGGGCTTGCTTGATTAAGGCATATGAAAAAGCCTGAGGCGTTTGGGCCATCAATAAATGCTCTCGATCAATGGATTGTTTAATACAATTGATGTGATCCACTTTTTTAATAGTGTCACGCGGCTTTATTCCAAAAATAACTGCTTTTTTAACTCTGGCGCAATCGATGATCTGTGAGATCTGATTCGATGTTACAAATGGTCGAACACCATCGTGAATGACAACAATATCCGAACCATCTTCAATGGCTTGTATACCTGTATATACAGAATCTTGACGACGTTCACCACCGCTGAAACATTTAATATGTGGTGTGCATGAATCATCAAGCTTGAGTTCTTGTGAAAGTGGCATTATAATTTCGTTTTCACATTTATTTTTGAAAACTTGCGGAACAACAATGTAAATCTGTTCAATATCCTTGCATTGAATAAAAGGTCTTATTGTATACCAAAGAATTGGGCGATTATCGAGTTCTAAAAACTGTTTTGGCATGTTTGTTTTCATGCGCTGGCCGCTGCCTGCAGCGACAATAATTGCGACATTTTTAGAATTTTTCATCTTAAATAGCCCAATTCTTTTGGAAAAGGGGTTTCTGATCCATAGGTTTCTTCACAATAGTTTAGCTTTGCCAGTCGTTCTATATCATTAAGCGCCCTAGCATCTCCTTTGAATGTCACTTCTTTAATTTCTTCTTTATGAATTTGACCGCCTGCCCATTGAATATCCAATACACTTCCAGCATCAAACACATTTTTCCCAACACAAAGATGAACTTGGCCGCCATAATGTTCAACAATTTTAGCAACCAACAGGCTGGGGCGCATATGAAATCCTTTGGGACTGGGTACATTCACGACAACTTCAGACGGATTGATATTTTCATCTAATATTTCGCTGGCCCACTCTTTACCCACAGCCAGATAGATACATACATAATATAAACCAAAATTAATTGTTCGATCCAATAGTTGGTCTGAATTGACTAACTGGGCCAATTTCGTTTTCACCTGTTTATAAATGTCTTTATTTCCTGCATCAATGATATGTCGTTCATAAAAATGAAGTAATCGGCCCATCATTTTTAAAAGATGAAGTGGAATTGAGAATGCTGCTCTTAGTTTTCGAAGTTTTAAATCACATACATGACCCCGACCATACACAACATAAGAATCAAAATAGGATTGCAAGTTATGAACCACCATTTCGTATCGTCTAATTTCGACTTCATTGATAAGTGATGGCACCATTTCTCTGATTCTGTAGATGGGATAGGGTTCTTTAAAGGCATGTTGTTCAAAGTCTTTAACAAGATTTAAATAGTCATTGGCAATTTTGAGATAATTTTTGCGAAGTTCTTCCTTTTTGAGTCGTTCAAAATCTTCATCAATGTCAAACTCCAGTTCATCAGTCGCAGAAATTCCTGGAAAAAATTCCCATGCTTGGATTTCTGGAATTTTTAACCCAAGCATTTCTGCTTCTTTAAGGATGACATCTGCAAGATTGATAATGGTGTCGGTTATAAACTCATGCGTTTCTTCGCTATCAGTGACAAATGCCTCCGGTTTGTCAATCATGTATTGATTCAAGCGATTGGAGATATGACGCAGTGAACATCCAGCCAGACTTAAATGCCTGACTGTCGCTGTCAATTCTCGGTAATAATACCATTTTTTATTGGACTTGGCTCCATGAAAATCTAAAAAATCTTCAAGTAAGTGCGATGTTGAAATAAGTCTTGAATAGAGCTTTTTGGTAAAAACATCATGCCCTTTGGCATGTTTTTGAAGATGCACAAACGTGATGAGAAATTCTTGAGAAAACAAGCTGGCCTTTTCTTCAAAACTGAGCTGGTCAATATAATCCTTAGAAAAAGACTGATCTTTGGGGTACAGATCATAAAGTTTTCCAATCATTTCAAAAATTTCAGTTTTTAATTGCTCGTAAAACGCCATTTGGTTTTCCATATTATGTTGAAAAATGTGCCATATTCCTTTCATTGATCCACCATTTAAAACATATCTTTTTCAGTTTCCTGAATAAGCGTATCAATTCGATCTTGCAATGCTGCGGGCAGTCCTTGTATATCAATATTTAAAAAACCACGAACAATGGTAGAGATAGCCGTTTCTTCATCAAGTCCGCGGGCCATGAGATATTCAATTTCTGCAGGATCAATCTTACCAACAGCTGCTTCGTGTGACATTTCAACCCCTGGAACATATCCTTCAATTTCAGGAATTGCATGCATCAAGCCATCATTCAAAATTAAGCCTTTACACTCCAGGTGAGCCCGAATTTCAGTTGCTTTTCCAACAAGACTGCCTCTTGCGATAATTGTCCCGCCTGATGCGATGGCTCTGGAAATAATTTCTGCCCGTGTTTTAGGCGCTTGAAGTATGACCCTTCCCCCCATGTCAATATGACTTTTTGGATGAGATACAATAACACTATTCATGCGCGCAATCGCACCTTTTCCTTGAAGCATGGTTGTGGGGTACATTTGAAGAGATCCAGCTGGACGAAGACATATATAATTTGAGATAAATATACCGCCTTCCTCCACATAAACTGTGGTTCTGGGACGAACATCCACATTTTTTCCCCAATCATGAATCATTGTAAATGTCAAACAGGCGTTTTTCTTGACATAAAATTCTGAAACACCAATATGAAGGCCAGTGTTTAGATGCGGGGCAGTTGAACATCCTGTGATGACTTTAAGATCTGAATTTTCTTCTGCAACAACCAGGTTATGCACATTTTGAGAAATTCTGTCACTGGAAATATATAAACAGGATTGAATCGGTTGTTCTGTCTTCACACCCGCCTGAGCCCGAATAAAATAGCCATCATGTGGAGTCATGCCTACTTTAGCAGTGTACTTATCTGTATCAACGGCAACGCCTTTCCATGCATATTGTTCGATATCATCAATATCTTTCAGCGCCTGAGAATATTTCATGATATCAATTCCTTTTTGGTGTGAATGACAATGAATCACTGAATGATCTTTTTGAATAAAGGTGGCAGGTGAATCATTCTTGGTGTCAATGCCAACATCCAGAAAACGTTTGGCATCTGTGGTTTCAACCTTAGACAATTGATCTACATATTGATGTTCATCTGATGAATGAGCATATTCATTTAAATTGATATCTTTTCCTAAAGCAGCACTTTTTTCAATGGCTTTTTCTGCTTTTTGGTTTAGTAATTCATGTTCATGCATTCGACACACTCCCTATAGCCGTATTCATCAATCCACTTGAGAATCTCACGGGCATTTCTTCGGCAACACATGACACCATCAAAAAGCACCTGACCTTTATCAGCGGTAATATAATTAAGAATATGGCCAGTATGCGTGATCACTAATGCCGATTTTCGGTTTTCACGAACAATATCAATATGTTTTTTAGGGTTTGTGGCGGGCATTTTTTTGATTCCACGATTTAACAACATATTGATTGATTCGCCAACAATGGCCATGCTTTCCAGATCAACGCCAGATTCGGGTTCATCCAGTAAAAGCAAATCGGGCTGTTGGGCCATAAGCTGAAGAAGTTCAGATCGTTTAATTTCACCACCAGAAAGACCATCGTTTACATCACGTTCCAGGAATTCAGTTGCTTTTAACTGTTCTGCTGCTTTTTCAATATCAATGCGGGATTGACGACGACTCATCTCTGCAATCGTTTTTGTTTTTAATCCATTTATGGTTGGTGGTCTCTGAAATGCAACGCCAATGCCCATACGTGCTCTTTCATGAACAGGCATATATGTAATATCTTGCCCTTGAAAAGTAATTCTTCCATGTGTAACTTTGTATCCGGAAAACCCCATAATGGTCATCATCAAACTGGTTTTCCCCGAACCATTGGGACCAAACAGTATGTGAGTTTCCCCTTCTGGAATTTCCATATTGATCCGATTTAGAATTTGTTTGCCACCTACTTCTACACCTAATTCTTCAATAATTAGCATTTCATTATATCCTGTTTAATTAAATAAAACGTGTTTTTTATAAATAACTGACACGTTACAACATAGCCTCTTTTAATGACATTTCATTGATTGTAGATCAGTTATTTATGTACGTTCTTCGAATATAAGAAACCGGCCAAAGTAAGCCATAAGCCGAATTCTGTACTGATAAGTATCAGTGACGATCATTCATCTTTGGGGATCAGTTGCCTGACACCTCATGCGACCTACCCGAAAACTCGAACGGGCCATTCTCAAACGTTTTTCTATTTGGTCTTGCATTGGGTGGGGTTTACATAGCTTCTTCGGTCACCCGAAGAACTGGTGAGCTCTTACCTCACCATTTCACCCTTACCTGTTTGAATTCATCAAAGAATTCATCATCGGCGGTATTCTTTCTGTTGCACTTTCCTTCACGTCACCGCGACTTCACGTTATGAAGCACCCTGCCCTGTAATGTTCGGACTTTCCTCCAACCTTACGATTGGCGATCGTCTGGCTTACTTTGACCGGAAATTTTTTTAATGAACATCAATTGAAATTATACTCTTTCTTTATAGAAAATTCTCTGTATGACATGATTCGTATCTTATCGTTTAACTATCTTTTTCATGTCGCCAGATTAAAAATCGTTGACATGTCATACAATAATTAATTTCTTTTGATTTTCGCAATTCAATTACATATTGTGGCGGGATAATTGTATGACATGCACTACACGTTCCTTTTTCAACAAATCCCACAGCGACGCCATTGCTGACTTTTCTTAGATAATCATATCGTTTTTTTATATTTCCAGGTAACAATATTTCAAGAGTTTTCTTTTCAGCCGAAAGTTTTTCATACTGGTGTTCAATTTCTTTACGTCTGGCCTCATAAACTTGTTTTTCTTCATCCAGTTTTTTTTGTAGGGTATCGACTTTTTCTCTTTCCTGTTTCACAATCGCTGTAGATTCCTCTTTGTCATACATACATTTAAGAACGTCTTCCTCTAAAATAACATTTTTCTTTTCAGTGTCTTCAATCTCTTTCAGTAAGGCCTGATATTCCTTGTTGGATTTAATGGATTTTGTTTTTTCTCGGCTTCGTTTAATGTTTTGTTCATTATCTTTTATATCTGATTCGTAGATTCGTTGTTTTTTTTCACAGAGATTAAACTTATTTTCAGCATCTTCAAGATTTTTCTGAAATTCAGACAGTTGCTCCTCTAATTCCAGTATACTATTGGGAGAACTTTGAAGTTGATTTCCAATTGCTTCGTATTGTGTGTCAATCTCCTGAAGTTGACATAAGGTTTGAATAATTTTATCCACACGACCTCTCTTTTAGGTTTTTAAATAAAAAGGGTTTCGTTCAACTTGACATGGCAGAATATCAATTTTCCACTGACGCTTGTCCATTATTGTTTGCAATTTGGAGACGAGATCATTAATAAAGATATGTTCACTTTCAAAGTGTGCCACATCAATTGCACCGATTTGATTCATTTCAATATTGCGGGCATCATGATACTTTAAATCACCGGTCACATATGCCTGGACGCCCAATGATAAAACATCTTTAATGAGACTGCCGCCACTCCCTGAACAAACAGCCAGTTCCTTGACAATCAACTCGGGATCACCAATGACACGAACATAAGATAAATTCAAGCATTCTATCACATGATCGGCAAGATCTTGAAGGCGCATGGGCGTTTTTAAATGCCCGACTCTTCCCAAGCCCTGACTGGCCGAAACTTGATTTAACGCATAAATATCATAAGCTACTGATTCATAAGGGTGATTTTTTTCCAGATGATTCAGAATCTCTGGGGCATCTTTTAAGGAGATAATTGTTTCAATGCGGCATTCTTCAGCTTCCTCAAACTGTCCTTTTTGACCCAGCCAGGGATTCGATAGTTCTCCCGGCCTGAAAGTACCCATGCCATCACTTTGAAAGGAACAGTTTGAATATTGACCTATGATCCCTGCTTTTTTTTCAAAGAGCGCGTCCCTTACCTGCTGAACGTGTGACTTTGGAACAAATACAACCAGTTTTGCTTTGTCTGATTCTGTATCCGGAATGATAGGACAAATATCACGCATCTGTAATTTGGTTGCAAGTAAATCATTGATGCCGCCGGTTACCTTGTCTAAATTCGTATGGGCTGAAAAAATTGCAATCTGATTTGAGATGGCATCTGCAATCATTTTATGATCTGGCCTGGATAAATTAATTGATTTTAAAGGATGTAAAAGAAGAGGATGATGGGTTATAATTAGGTCGATATTTTGTTTGATCGCCGCTTTAATCACCTCTGGTAGGGGATCCAGAGCAACCCAGATACGCTGTACCGGCCATTTGGGATCGCCGACTTGAAGGCCAACGTTATCCCATGACTCGGCTAAATTGGGAGGAGCAATGTTTTTCATTACTCCTATGATATCGTTTACCGTGATCAGCATGAAACCTTCCTGGTCTTGTCCGGGCGGAGTTATTGAAATTTTTAATAATTCTTGTTCGCATCATTTGATTTCTGTCTATTTTATTTGAAACTGAAATGGGCCCACCTGGAATCGAACCAGGGACCTACCGGTTATGAGCCGGTGGCTCTGCCAAACTGAGCTATAGGCCCAAGGATTATTAAAAAAAATTTAAAAAGATCATCGGGTTTTAACGATTCTTTTTTTTAATGTCAACAGATTTTAAATATTTTTCACATTTTTTTTAAATGACCTGTCGAATCGCCTTCACCTGGCTGCACAGATGTTCAAATTGTTCAGGGTACAATGATTGTGCACCATCACTCATCGCATTATCCGGTTCATGGTGAACCTCAACCATAATTCCATGTGCGCCCACAGCAACCGATGCCAGACTCAAGGGGATAACCTGATCTCTATGACCGCCAGCATGACTTGGATCCATCATAATGGGAAGATGGGTTTCTTTTTTTACAACCGGAACCGCAGAAATATCCAACGTATTGCGACTATGGTTCACGAATGTTCGCACGCCACGTTCACATAATATGACCTGAGTATTTCCACCTTCCAAAATATATTCGGCAGCCATCAGCCATTCATCAATTGTTGCTGCCATGCCACGTTTCAAAAAAATCGGTTTTTTTGATTGACCGGCACGACGTAACAAACTAAAATTTTGCATATTTCGAGTGCCTATTTGAATAATATCCGAATATTCCTCAACTAAATCAAAAGTTTGAAAATCCATGACTTCAGTGATAATGGGCATCCCAGTTTGTTGCCTTACTTTTGCCATTATTTTTAAACCTTCTTCACCCAGTCCCTGAAAAGAGTAAGGTGAGGTTCTTGGTTTATATGCTCCTCCTCGAAATATATGTGCCCCTTTTTGAACAACAGCTTCAGCAATTTTTATCGCCTGATCATAAGATTCAATGGCACAAGGACCGGCCATAACAACAAAGTTATTCCCCCCAATGCGTGTGTCTCCAACATCAATAATGGTGTCATCTGGCGTTAATTCTCGACTGACCAGTTTGTATGGTCGAGTCACTGCAATCACTTCCTTCACTCCAGGAATACCTGAAAACATGGCGGTATCAACCGCACCCTTGTTGTACAAAACACCGATTGCCACACGTTCTCCCCCTGGTAATGGACGTGCCTGATATTGTCGTGATTCAATTGCATCAACTACGTTGTCAATTTGATCCTTTGTTGCGGATCGTTGCATTACAATTAGCATGAATAAAAGCTCCTTTATGAATTCATAGGAAGGTTCAAGCAGATGAGAAGTCATCGTTCGTTTTTTTTAGATGGTTCGCATCGTTTCATCATGAATGATCTTCCAATGTTTGTATTTACAAATGAACGATTGTGTATCGTCTAAGTTCATTTTGATTTGTATTCATAATCCTATTCAATTAATATTTCAATATAATTCTGTACATCTTCACTTGATGTTCGCGTACCATTGGGAGCAACAGCCTCAAAAATGAGACTGTCCCCTTCATCAATACCAAATAAATATCTCAAAATCAGAATACCATCAGTCAGCGCATCAGAACGTGCATTGCCATCAATATCAAGGTAAGGCTCCCCACTTTCTAGATACGCAGCAATATTCTCCCAAGAAACTCGAGTACCATTTTCCAAATCAACAGCATTTTCAACGAGACTTTTTCCCCCTTTCAGACCAAATAAATATCTGAGAATCAGTAAACCATCTGTTAATGCATCAGGATCATTGTTGCCATCAACATCAAGGGTAAATCTTTGGATTTCCATTGTAATCGGGTTAGCAAAAAAATGATACCCAGGATGGGTTTGAGAGGCCTTGTAGATCAGTGTACATGTATAGCCCACAGAAAGGGCTGATTTGGGTTGAAATGCCACTGTACAAAGCCTCACCGGAAGTTCCTCCCCTGGCCAGGTCATTGATTCATCCTGCCAGATGAGTTCGATATAGCGATCTGTCGACGTGTCGCCATCATCTGTTTCAGTTGATTCTGGATTGTCACTTGCAGGCGCTGTTAATGACTCCCAAATATTGCTTGTCCCCTGATATGAAAGTACTTGTGATGGATAATGTATTCGTAGCCCCAATCCTTGAAGTTCTGTATCCTGTTGTGTATTTGTGTAATTGATATCCATGTAAACTGTGGTTTGTGTCAATGTTTTTGGATGTTCGGGAAATGTTTCCACTATTTGAAAATAATCGCTGATCCAATCAATGACAGCAGTTGAAAATCCTGTATTTCCAGCCGCATCTTCAAATGTGAAAGTAAACGTATCATTTCCTGAAAAAGCTCGGGTGAATTCACCATTGTTATTGCTTACTGTGACTGTTTCAGATGGTAAAAGCGTCGCTGTTACCGCATTCATGGTAGGTTCAGTTTCAGAATAATGAATTCTTGCAGTGGGTGGTTGATTATCCAGTGTTGCCTGAACAGTTTGAACCGTACTTTCATTGCCCGCAGGGTCTTTTGCCTGAACATGGAGATAGTAAATGCCATCTCCTGTGCTTTGCGTTACAGTCGTAATATTTGAATATTCATCTGTGGGAACACTGTCAGGGGTATTATCAATCAGGTATCGAAATTGTGCTGTTTCTGATGCATCCCATGTCCAATTGATACTCTTGCATGGCTGAAAAGAATCGGTAATATTCTGAACAATGGGTGCTATCGTATCAACAGTCAATTGAAAGGAAATGAATGCGTCTTCAGGCTGCCAGTTGCCCAGAGAATCTTTTCCCAAGACATAAAGGGTATGATCACCCTCTGACAATTGCGTCAATTCCATTGGAATGGAAATTTCAGTTTCGTCACGCCAATCGGTTTCATCATCCAAACGATAGCGATATGCCGTCAAACCGCCACCTGTCAAGGTTATGGTTTGATTGACATCTGAATAAACATCAATTAATCCTTCAAGTGCAACTGGATCGATCTCAACAATTTGATCCCCAGTATAGCCACCTTGAACGGCTGAATCAGAAACAATTGCCAAACCTGTATTGGAAGAAGAAACATTTTCTTCAGTGGTATCTACTGCGATGGCATCACTGCCATCTTTTCCCCAAATTGTACAACCTGAAATTGTTGGTTCCGCTGATGGGTACAACGACACACCGCTGCCTTTTTTGGATGCAGAATTATTGCTGATAGAACTATTGGTAATAATGGGCTTTGATAAAGCCTGTGCCGCTATACCACCGCCATTTTCTGCTGAATTGCTGCTGATTAGACTGGAATCTATTGTGGGTGCTGCAAAATAGCTGGCAATACCGCCGCCATCTTTGGCGCTGTTGTTGCTGATCACTGAATTTTGAATTGTTGGTGATGATGTGCAAGATAACCCACCACCTCCCTGTAGCGCGGAATTGCCATAAAGCATGGAATTAATAATGGTCAGATTGGATTGTTCATGTGCTGAAATACCTCCGCCATATAGCGCCTTTGAATTGTTAGATATGACACAACTATCTAAGACAGGGTTGGAATTTCCCCGACAATAAATGCCACTGCCATTATAATTGGCCTCATTGTATTGGATGGTCGTATTGTAAATTTTGGGTGATGCGTCCTTACAAGCAATACCGCCACCATTCCCCCCTCTGGCCCATCGTGCGACATTGTTGGTAATGACACAATTGGTAATTGTTGGCGAAGACGATACGCACAAGATGCCACCGCCCATTTTGCTCACATTGCCATTGGTGATGATGAACCCAGAAAGGATTGTGTTTTCATCTTCATTGTTGTAAAAATAAACGCCTCTACCGCTGTTTTCACAATCGATGGTGCATGCAGCTGATTCTGAATCGCAAATTAAAGTAATGCTTTTCCCATTGAAATCCAGGTTTTTGTTATATTCGCCGGCATAGGTGCCTGGTTCTACTGTTATTGTATCCCCATTTGTGGCAGCATCAATTGCCTCTTGAAGGGTTTCATGATCCGCCGGAACATCTGCAAATAATGGAATTGTATAAAGGCTAAGAAGGATGACTAAATATATTTCTTTTGGCATTTTGGGCCTCCCTAATGTTAATTGTTTTATAATAGTGAAATTGTTCTTTTGGCATAATCAATCATTCGTTGAAACGCCTTTAACAAATTGTTGTGTCTATATATTGATCAATTAGTTTTCCATTAATTAATTCACTGCATACTCTAAAAAATAATCTTTTGGTTGCTGCATAAACTCAAAAACAATATTACCCATAATTCTTACTCATATTTTTTCCTCTTTTATTCAGACAGGATAATTTCCAGCCTTGATGAACTTGACTTTGATATTTCCCCATTTCCATTTGAGTCACTCGTTGCGTTTGTCCATGACGTTTCGCTATTATTCAACCGAGTAGACACTTTATTATTTGACAGAGTTGTATTTGAGTATGGATTTCCTTCATAAGCATACGAAACTGTATAAGTAATTGACTCGGCTGCAAAAAAGGTGCCCCAATAACGATCTGTAGTGATTGTTTCTGTGCTGCTGTAAGTATTTGGCTCAGAATCAACCCGATATAAATGAATACCAGTAATTGTTGTGGCAGATGAGACAGTCATTGTACAATTATCTCCATCAGCATGTGCCAGGTTAACTGAAAAGTCTGCGGCAACGCTTCCATCGTAATCATACACACTGTCATCCCCAATGGGCGCATCGGATGTTGCCAGTGTCGCACCAG
>Ga0272440_1000759_pt1 | contig 27239 bp, 16 predicted proteins | sample SSMMMBAug17_FD_192440 | JGI IMG/M metagenome (GOLD analysis project Ga0272440, IMG submission 192440) | Marine sediment archaeal communities from Little Sippewissett salt marsh, Falmouth, MA, United States - SSM-MMB-Aug17 | ecosystem: Environmental > Aquatic > Marine > Wetlands > Sediment ... | reverse complement strand
CATCCTGGACGCTCTGCGTCCTCTGTATTGGGCGACCGAGATACGAGCACAGGGGACGCAGAGCGTCCCATATGCATTCCCACGCAGAGCGTGGGAACGAGCGGGTTTGCTTAGCCTGACGGCTATAGGCTTTAGCCCTACGCTGTTCTTGCAATTGCCGAAATCGTTCATTTTAATTTGACGATTATTTTATTTTATAGACCTACTCTGCGAATACTTCTTTATACCCGAAAATTTATGACCGCTTACTTAACAGGATATACTCATGAAATCAATCAAAATTGATCCCATCACAAGAATTGAAGGTCATCTAGCCATTCGAACAGAAATCGAATCTGAACATGTGGTAAAAGCATATTGTTCAGGAGAAATGTTCAGAGGGTTTGAGATTATATTGCAAAATAGAGACCCTCTAGATGCCCAACAAATTACGCAAAGAATCTGTGGTGTTTGCCCCATTTCACATGGCATTGCATCGATTCTTGCACAGGATATAGCATATAAAATAAATCCGCCCAATAATGGCCGTCTCATGCGAAATATTTTGCAGGCAGCCAATTATATTCAATCGCATATCATCCATTTTTATCAACTATCTGCACCTGATTTTGTTGATATCAAGGCGATAACGAATTACAAGGGAAAAGATCCAGAATTGAATAATCTCAAATCCTGGGTAGAAAATCAACTGGCATCCAAGAGCTTATATCCAGCAGCACCTTTTTTACCAACCTACAATGCTCAGTACATTGAAAACACCGAACTCAATCTATTGGCGATCAAGCATTATCTTGATGCACTGAAAATAAGACAGCTTGCACATAAAATGGGTGCCCTTCTGGGTGGGAAACTGCCGCATTCCCCAGGACTTATTCCGGGTGGTATTACTGAAAGCATAACTTCATATAAGATAGCCTCATTAAGATCCATACTTTGCCAGATTCAACAATTTATTGACCATGCATATATTCAGGATATTCTAGAAATTGCAAAGACATTTCCAGAATTTTTTGAAACAGGAAAAGGCTATGGAAACTTTCTGTCATATGGTGTGTTTCCAGAATCAAACAATCCCAATGACACTTTTTTTCCATCTGGCTGTTATATGCATGACAACACACTGACTGAAACAGATATTGATAAAATTACAGAAGATGTTCAATATTCGTATTATCAGTCAGCATCAGGCCTTCCACCTGATCAATCAAAAACAGTACCTGCACCAAAGAAAAATAACGCATATTCTTGGATAAAAGCCCCGCGTTACAATAAACAAGTTATGGAGGTGGGGCCGCTTGCTCGCATGATCATCGCATACCAAAAAAACCATACCATTGCCAAAAAAATAATTGATAATGTATTGACAGCACTGAATAAAAAGTCTTCAGACCTGATTTCTATGCTTGGACGTCATGCTGCGCGTGCTATTGAAAGCAAATTAGTTGCAGATCATATTCACACATGGATTGACCAGCTTGTTCCAGGCAAACCTGTTTTTACAGATTTTGATATCCCCAAAACAGGTAAAGGCATTGGTCTGACAGAAGCGCCTCGGGGCGCATTGGGGCATTGGTTGGAGATTGATAATTATAAAATCAGTCACTACCAATGTGTTGTTCCGACAACCTGGAATTGTTCTCCCCGAGATGATCAGGATAATCCTGGCCCTGTGGAAAAAGCACTTGAAGGCACTCCCATTGCTGATCCAGACAATCCAATTGAAGCTGTCAGAATTGTTCGTTCATTTGATCCATGCATTGCCTGTGCTGTTCATTGATCAATGGATCGTCAAACTATATCATTTATAGCTATTCAGATTATATGAAGGAGATACGATGTTAACCAGAAGAGAATTCATTACATTAAGTGCAAAACTAACTGCAATGGTTGGACTGACAAATGCAGCGATCCCCAAGATTGCAAATGCGTTGAATGCACTTGTAAACAAAGAAGCCCCTGTCATATGGCTTCAAGGTCAAAGCTGTTCAGGTTGTTCGGTATCGTTATTAAATGCAGTAGATCCGGGCCCTGTGGAACTGTTGACAAAATATATTTCTCTTTTGTTTCATGGCACATTATCTTTTGCCACTGGCCATTTATCAATGGATGTACTCAATAAATCAATTGAAAGTAAAGATTATTTATTAGTTGTTGAAGGAAGTGTCCCTGAAAAAATGCCAGAATGCTGCCTTATTGGTGAAGAACTTTTTACCGAACAGGTCTTACGTGCAGCAAAAAATGCAAATGCAATCATTGCTGTGGGTTCATGTGCTGCATATGGCGGGATACCTTCTGCTGAAGGTAATGTTACTGGTGCAATCAGTGTTCCGGCTTACCTGAAAAAACATGACATTCATAAACCAATGATTAATTTGCCCGGATGTCCGGTTCATCCTGACTGGATAATTGGCACCATTGCACATCTTATACAATTTGGGTTGCCACCACTGGATAATCACAACAGACCCAAATATTTTTTTTCAAAACTGGTTCATGATCAATGTCCCAGATTTGCAGACTATGAAAGACAAAAATTTGCCAAAACATTCTCTGATGAAGGGTGTCTTTTCAAATTAGGATGTCTTGGACCGGAAACCTATGCAGACTGTACCATACATAAATGGAATTCGGGCGTTAGCTCCTGTATAAACGCCGGCGCACCTTGTATTGGATGTGCAAACGATAATTTTCCTGGTAAGAAAGCATTCCCTTTCTACAGAAAAGGAGAAAAAAATTCATGACGATACATTTAAAACTAACCCTGTCTTTACTTATTGGTCTTATTATTATTCTTACTTTGGGTCAGTTGTTCAGCTTTTATAACATTAACAACATGATGTCTGAATTTTCAGAATCCAATATTAAAATTCTTGAGCAAAGAGAAAAAGACTTTGCCATGAATATTTTTTATTCGGTAGAACAATCAATCGCAGGCTCCCTGGAAAGGGGCGAGATGGAAAAATTTTCGCAGTTTTTAGCATATCAAAAAAATATCAAAGGACTGTTGGAATTTTCGTTATATTCAAGAGAAGGTTCTGTCACACATTCATCCTCTCCCGAATTTATCAATAACACTATTGATCCTAATATCTCAAAAGATTTAGATGCAGATTCTGGCATTGTATTTCTGAAGAAAAAGGACACAATAGAAATTTATCATCCCCAGAAAGTAAAATATGATTGTATTCGTTGTCATCGCACATGGAAGGTTGGTGAAAATGGGGGGACAACCTATTTCAGATTTTCCACAAAATCATTGGAGAAATCTATAAATCAGGCGCATATCTATTTATCTGAAATAAAAAAATCTGTTTTGTTTAACTCAATCGTATTAATTGCGTTGATAACCATCCTGCTTGTGGTGGGAAACTATGCTGCGGTGAAATACTTTGTAAGTAATCCATTACGCAGTATTGTTGATTTATTAAAATTATTCAAACAGGATGAAGGCGATCTATCTCTAAGGATTCCTGTCATGTCTAAAGATTTGATAGGGCAATTGGCTGAATTATTCAATGACTTTATTGAAAGCCTCAATGATGCCATATTTGACGCTCAAAAAGTCGCTTTTAGTGTGGGAGAAAATGCCAGACAACAGGCATTTTCTATGGAAAAAATATCTGGATCAGTAAAAGAAATTTCTGTTATTACTGAAGAAAATGTCAATACTGCCAAACAAACGCATGACGTGATCAAAACAGTAGAAAAAAGTATCTCCATTGCATCTGAGGAAATCAAACAACTTTCAAATGAAACACAGGCGTTAAGAGAATCAAGCGATAAGACAGCTCAGATTATAAAGTCCATTGATGGCATCGCTTTCCAGACCAATCTGCTTGCACTGAATGCTGCGGTTGAAGCGGCACGTGCAGGAGAGGCCGGTGCGGGCTTTGCTGTTGTTGCTGAAGAAGTTCGCAACCTTGCCCTTAGAACTGCTGAATCTGCAAAATCCACATCTGATATGATAGAATACACAATTCAAAAAATTGAAGACAATAACAATATTGCGACAAAAGTGAACAAGGAATTTTTACAACTTGAAGCAAAAAGCAAAAATGCGTTAGACCTGGTTTCCAAAATAACAGATTCTTCAAATGAACAGAATATTAGAATTCAGGGGGTCAATGCCGCCCTGGCAGAAGTGGATCAGGCGACTATAAAAAATAGTTCTGAATCCGAAGACTTGATGAATACAATGGGGATATTCAAGACACAACAACCTGATGAACATGATTATGATATATTGGATTGATGGCTTTATTAGAAAGTGATTTTGAATGGGATGAGGCCCTATGAAAATTCTATCTGTCATATTTGAAAATATTAATGCCTTAAGAGGCCGATGGCAGATCAATTTTGATCAACCGCCATTGGATAAATCAGGTCTTTTTGTAATCTGCGGTCCGACAGGGTCGGGGAAAACAAGTATTTTAGATGCTATAACCCTTGCCTTATATGGTGAAACCGATCGGCTAAAAAAAAATAAAGGCATTGATTACATCATGACGCGTCATACCGCAGAGTGTTTCTGTGAAGTTGAATTTCTCGCCAATAACCAAAAATTTCGTTGCCATTGGAGTATTCGTCGCTCTCATGGTAGTCCTGATGGCAAAATCCAGACGCCCAAGCGTATTCTATATGATCTCAACGCATCCGAGCCTGTTGTTGCTGCCGATAAAGTCAAAGATGTTCAAAACAAAATTGAAGCCCTGACCGGTCTGGATTACAAACGTTTCTCCAGATCAATGATGTTGGCACAGGGTAGATTTGCCGAATTTTTGAATGCGCCAGATAGCGAACGTGCAGAACTTTTGGAAAAAATGACCGGAATTGATATTTATTCTCTGCTTTCCAAAAAGGCATTTGAAATTACACGCCTAAAAAAAGAAAACTTGCGCGATATTCAGGCAAAAGTGGAAGCTGTTGTCTCCTTGAATCCTGAAGAAATAGAAAAATTTAGAAATGAAATTATTGTCGTTAATGCACAATATATTGAAAACAAAACACTTTTACAATCCATGATCAAAGAAAAAGAATTAAGGATACGCGTTGAAAAATTAACCAAAGAACAGAACGATCTTAAACAAACGCTTGATTTATCGATACAAAAAGAAATAGATATGAAACCTGATCTGATTCGCCTGGAAAAATCAATGGCTGCAAATGCGTTTCGGTCAGATTTAAATACAGTCAATGGTTTGGAACAACGCATACAAGACTTGAAACAATTTATTGAAACGCTCACCAAACAATTGACCAGAAACAAAAATAAATTAGATTCATTAAAAAATATACAATCCCTCTGCCAAAAACAATTTGAAGATGTTAAAAATGAGGAAAAATTTTTAACGCCAACCATTCAAAATGTCATTATTATTGATAGAGAATTAGAACATATTCAGACGCAAATAAATGAGATTCAAACACACATTCGAAAAATATCGACCTCGCATACCAAGTTGGAAAAAAATTATCAAACATCTCTCGCCCAACAACAGGCCTGTCAAAAACAGTATGCTCATCTCGAAGACTGGCTTGTGAAACACGATCATGACAGGCATTTATCTGAGCATATTCCATATATTCAAACGCATTTAGAAGAAATTATGGAAACACGAAATCAATACAAAGACCGAAAATCAAAAATTAAAAAGCTAGAACATCAGCGAAAAGACTTACTGGAAAAAAAACAGGTTATTGAAAAACAAAATAAACTCAGTCAGGAACAGATGCAAACCTGTTTGGTGCAAATCAAGAATTGTAATAGAAAACTTTCAAAACAATTGGGTTCTCAGCCAATGGATGATTTGGAAATGCAGTTGAATGCAACACGAAATCAAGTGTATATGCTTGAACAGTTTTTTAATTTATCCACCCAATTTTTGGAATGCCAGAACAATACGAAGGAAATTCGCAAGAAACTTAAACACTGTATATTAGCTAGAAATCAATGTAAAAAAAAACTGATAAACATCGATAAAAAAATTCACCAAGAAGAAAACACATTAATAGCCCTGGAACAGGCTGTTCATCATGAAATGCTTGTTGCGCATTATGCTGACCATAGACAATCACTTAAACCAGATTCTCCATGTCCTTTATGTGGATCATGCCAACATCCCTATGTTCAAAATAACAAACAGTCGATGCAAACACACATTCAAAAACAATTTGAAAATACAAAGCAAGCGTTTAATACATGTATTAAACAACGAGAAGATATGACAACTGAAAAGGCACGTTATGAATCAGAAACATCCAATTTTGTCAATGTGTTATGTCAACTAAGGGATACGCAATCCCAACTCCTTGAAACATGGGAGACTTCCATTTCAGACTGCCAGTTTTCCATTGATATTAAGCGAAAAATAGATATTGAAAAATTATGCAAAGAGACAAAAAGTCGGATGATCAATTATCAGAACCGATATGAGTCATCCAAAAGGTTGAATCAACATCAACAGGAACTCCGAAATGAATACCAGCGTATAAAAGAAAAAAACTATAAACTCGGTGATACCATAAAGACGCTGGATTTTGAAATACAGCACGTCAATCGTGATATTGATGACTCACATAATTTTTGCGACACAATACAAAAACGCGGTGAAAAAATTGCGCAGGAAGCAAAATCAAAACTGATGCGTTTTCATTTAGATATTCCTGAATTTGGGCGGGAAACTACATTTATTGCCATGTTAAAAGAAAAGGTTGAAGACTATTCAAACAAATTAAAAAAATCTGACCGACTGCGTATGGAAATTCAAAATAGTACTGTAACCTTAAATGAACAACAGATTGAATTAAAAAGCATCTCTTCTCAACTGCTTGATTTACAGTCAAATAATGCGAAACAAGTTGATATCCAAAAAATGAAGCAGAAAGAACGTTATAAATTACTGGGTGATAAAAATCCCGATCAGGAAATTAAAAGATTACGCAAGGCTCTTGAGACCTGTGAAAACAAAATTAAACAATGTCAAACAGATTATAATCATTTAGATAAAGAGTATTCATCACAACAGACATTAAAGCAAAGCAAACAGGAAGAATTATCTGCCTTGCAAACATCTTATGAAAAGGCCTGCCATGATTTACTTGAACAAATACAGGGCAAAGGATTTGAAAGCATTGAAAGTCTCCAAAATGCAATGATTCCATCAACAGAGTCTGAACGTATACAATCACAGCATGATCAAATCATAAAACAGATTGCGCATTTAGAAACACGATATGAGGATATTCGTAATCGTATTAATAAAGAATTGAAATTTCAGTACACACATGATTCCCTAGCTTCCTTAAACGAAAACATAAATCAGATTGAACAAAAAGTGGAAAACTATGCCAGACGTATCGGGTCACTGGAGCAAATATTAGTAGAAAACGAGAAAAAACAACTGAGCAGACAAGATTTACAGATGCAATTTAATCAACAGGAAAAAGAATGTAAGCGATGGACAGAATTAAACAATTTGATTGGTTCGGCAAATGGAAATACATTCCGAAATTTTGCGCAAGGCTTGACTTTAAATTTGTTAATTGATCTGAGTAACAAACATTTACAAAATTTATCAGACAGATATGTACTTCAACGGCCACATTCGCAATTGTTATCGTTAAACATTATGGATACCTATCAAGCTAACGCACTGCGGCCAATTGGCACATTGTCTGGTGGTGAAAGCTTTTTGGTCAGTCTTTCCATGGCTTTGGGATTGTCTGATCTTGCTGGAAACAATATTCGTCTGGAATCCTTGTTTTTAGATGAAGGCTTTGGTGCGCTTGATGAAGAAACCTTGGAAACAGCGCTGAATGCAATTGAACGTTTGAATCACAGTGGCAAAATGATTGGTATTATTTCTCATATAGAAAGTCTGAAAGAGAGGATACCGATACATGTTGAAGTATCAAAGATTGCTGGCGGGATCAGTCGATTGGATATTGTTGGGAATTAATTCAGAGAAAACGTTGGAGTCATTTTTTTTTGCATCAGAAATTTCAGGGTTCAAAAATTTTTTCTGTCTGAATCATCGTTTCGGCCTTTCTCAGTACAAAAATTGCTCTTTAAATGACTGGTGGGCGTATGTACAGTTTAGGGGAAGTGAATTTCATACAAGGAATGCTCGATTTTGGCACCCCCAAGAACAGCGTAGGGCTAAAGCCGGCGTTACCCCTAATCACCCGGTATCCACCAATAATGCAGATAAAAATAATCCAACGTTCGGTGTGTATAAATCCAGATAATACGTCTATAGCCAATATCAATTTGCCCGATTCCGCTCATACCGGCCCGCCACCAGTTTTGGGGTGTACCTTGCAGGGATGCCTGAATTTCAAAAATATTCTTTTTATCCTTTACTTTTGCAGTGTAACTGATTTGCGAAATTTGAACCGGAAATTTTATTTCCGGCCTGCTGATAAAAGAGATTTTTCCACAAAGCCCCATTTCTATTTCATGAATGTCTTGTTCATCAACGTCAAGTTGGATGTAATAGTCTTTTAATTGGGCAATTTTGTATAATATATCGCCTTCACGTACGGGTGCGCTTAACAGTTTTTGTCTTTCTCCATGAACAACGACACCCGCAAAAGGAGCGATTACCTTCGCCTGATTCAAAAGATAGCTTATTCTTTTAAGCTCAATATTGGAGCGTTCCAATCTGGCCTGGGCAATTCGCATGTCTGCCAGTTGATCTTGTGAACGCGCCTTTTCTTCAGACCTGGAATACTGATGAATATCTGCCATAATTTCTGCCTCTTTTAAATGCAGATCCCGCGTATCAAGTTCTAATAATAATTGATTTTTTTGAACATAATCACCTATCTGTACATCAACTTTGCTGATATAGCCATTAAAAGGCGCTTGAATATATGATAATTGGTCAGTTTTTAATATGCATGGCGCTTTGATGCGATACATTTGCTTTCCAATTAATGCATATGTGATCAGCGCGATACAAATTAATGTCACTAACTTTGCAAAGGTATGCTCAATACCAAAAATGGCGGCAAGCTTTTTTCTACACCAACTGCCGAATCTGGCACCAAACCAGCGATCAAATTGTTTTAAATCAAATAATCGACGAATAACCTGGTCGCAAATCATTCTAAGAAATCGGACTTCCTCGATAGAAAATGGCGCAGCGCGTTCACAAGTCAGTATTGCAAGAGGTTCATCATTGATGCGTAAAGGAATTGAAACAATATATTCTGAACCAAATTGGCGGATATAACGTTCATGTGCTTTGATAATGGCCTGCCATTGATTATATGGTGCTGGAAAAATGATTTCTTCATTTTGATCGAGGGCCTCTTCCATTGCTGTTTCCAGGGCCTGTACAGCACCCATTTTAGGTTCAAAGTGCTCCACATGACTCATTCCCTGAATCTGGATATATTTATTTTTCAGCCATCCGAGTGACACACGTGATGTTTGAAATCTCGATGCAATCTCATTACAAAGCGTCATGACTGCTGCTTGATATCGATCAACTTCATTTAAGAGGATATTTAAGCTCAAGGCATTTTCAAATAGTTCGATGCGTTGCTTTAACAATGATTCTTGTTCATTTATGGAAGTATTTGTCATTTAATTTATTACTAATTGCCCGGACACCCCTGGGCGAATGGTCAGGTTTGAGTTGTCAAACAAGATTTTTATTTTCATCAATCCACTTGCAGGATCGACAACAGGCGCAACAAAAACAACTTCTCCTGTTTTTGTTTGTGTTGTTACACCGGTTTGAATCTGTAATTGGACTTTTTTTCCTTGACATAAAGTTGAAGCATATCGTTCTTCAATATTGCAAGTAAAATAGCAGCTTTTTGGATTCACCAGTTTAATTAACTGTTGATTGGCTTTGCATATTTCTCCGGTTTGATAGAAAATCTTTGTAACCACAGCATGAATAGGGGCCTCAACCACACGTTTTGCCAGTTGTTCTTTGGCGATTTCATATTGTATTCTTTCCTGTTCTTCTCTTATTTCTAACTCAATGCGGTTTAGCTGACTCTGATCATATTGTATTTTTAGTCGGGTGAGTTCTTCTTTGCTCACAGAATGATTCTTTTCAAATAGATTTTTTGAGGCAGAATATAGCTCCAATAAATTTTTTTCTTTCAGTATTGCGGCTTTAAGAGAAACTTTACTTTTCCAGAGCTTGTATCGAAGGGCCACTTCCAGTTCTTGTTCGCGCCTGTATAATCGAATGAGCGGATCACCTTTGTTTACCCAATCACCTTCTTTAACCAGAATTTCGTTGATTGTGCCATCAACCGGAGAACTGATCAAGGCTTCGGTTACAGGTTCGGTAACACCTTTAAATGTTTGTTCAGGCAAGCCTATTGTTGGTAGCAGACATATCATAATAACAAGTGATAAGTAAATCCGCTTACATTTGAATTGCATTAGATAAACTCCTTTGGTCTAAGGAATGCTCGGAAAATAAGTTCCCCATTTAATATAATGAATTCCTATTTTTGAACCTGGATTACGCTGAAGAAGATGAATAAGATGAATTAAAAGTGTTTGATTTCATCTTATTCATCTTCTTCAGCGTAATCCAGGTTCAAAATGAATAGAATTGACTCTTTCAGAAATGAGGAACTTATTTTCAGAGCATTCCTAAGGAATGCGATCATAAGGAATTCTCTGAAAATAACTTCCCCATTATTGATATTGTTCGTTTTGAGGTAATTGTACTGTAGAGACGTAGCATGCTACGTCTCTACACGACCTTATTATTTTGTACGATCAAGAAAAATGAGTCTGTTATTTTCAGAGCATTCATAAGTTTTCAGGTAGAAAAAATAAAATGTTCATCCACCTTGCAAAGCTCGAACGCCTGGAGCTGAAGCTCCAGGCTATTCCTGTGTCGTCCCTAAAGGGATTTGAAGTGTTTAATTACAAAAAATGCGCCCAATTATATGAATGCCTCAACGCATGAAAATGCCTCGTGCAACAGCAGGAAAATGTTCAACATCAATGATTTCAGAAAAATTGACTGAGACAGGTACAACCAGAACTGCAATTTTTGTCGCCAGATGATCCAGTGGCTCTGTCGTGATATCACAAGAAAATGAACCATCATGATTTACCTGCATGCCATCTGGTCGATTGTTTCCTGGCTTTAGCCGCCATTGATCATTTACAAAAATTGCAACATAAATGGCATATTTTTCTGACACAAAGGGTGTCACAAGCCCTTCAAGATCTTGCAAACGATTCCCAATAGGCGGTATATGAGTCATTTCAATGCGCATGTTTGAACTTGATGATTCCAAATGAACGTTACTGTTATCTGTGTGAATGATTGTTTGTGCATTATAGGTTGGGTCATTCAAGGTTCGTAGCGGCGTTTGAAAATAAGAAAAAGTCTGAGTGTGATTCCTGAAAAGAATATCATTTTTGATATTTGAATTTCTTTCAAATGTCATCAGATTTGAATCATTGTCCGCCTCACCCTGACTATATATATACATGGCACCGGCCATGCTTCCATTTTCATCATTACCATAGGCACCCATGACAAGCCCCTGATCACCAATCGCAATGTCATACCCAAAGTAATCATATGAATTTCCATCGCCGGGCACATATTTTTTGTGCATGTTCCATTGATCGCCCTCAAGCATATACAAATAGGCTGCACCAGCTGTGGATCCTTTGTCATCATCACCATATGCACCAATCAGAAGTCGGGTGCCAACCAAATCCACTGATGCTCCAAAATAATCATTGGAGGTGCCCTGAATCGGAACAAGCTTGGTTTGGAAATTCCAGATCCCCTTGTCAAACTTATAAATGTAAGCCCCACCCACATTGCTTCGAGACTCATCATCACACCGATACGCCCCAACAACTGCATAATCACCAGATATGGCAACATCGAAACCAAAATAATCGTTGGGTTGGCCATCATGTGCAATGAGCTTGGCCTGCATTGTCCACATATCATTATCGCGTTTAAAAATCATCGCTGAACCCGAACTGTCACCTTTATCATCGTCCCGATATGAACCGACAATGGCATAATTATCGGAAATCGCTACTGCATAACCAAACTGATCATTTCGTTCTCCCTGATCATCAACCAATTTTTGCTGTTGCTTCCATGTATTGTCAGTTTGACGCGAAAAGATATATGCTGCTCCCGCCATGCTGCCTTTTTCATCATCTCCATAGGCACCAATGATAAGATAATTCTCACTGATATCAACAGCAAAAGCGAAGTAATCATTTGCATTTGCATCATCCGCAATTAATTTCTGATCTTGCTGCCATCCTGTTGAACCTAAAGTATAGATATAAGCGGCACCAGATTTACTTCCAGCGCCATCGTTACCATATGATCCAAATAAGGCATTCTTGTCATACATGGCTACAGCACAGCCAAAATAATCATTTATCCTGGCATCCTCAGGGATAATCTTTTGGCCTTGGACCCAATTTGTTCCATTATAATGCAACATATACACAGCGCCAGCATTTCCACCTTTGTCGTCATCACCTTTTGAACCGCCGGCTGCATAGTTTCCATATATGGCAACAGAGCGAGCAAAATTGTCACTTCTTTCACAGTCAGTTGGAATAATTTTATGTTCAGTTGGTGGAATAGGGTTGAAATTCCAGGCTTTTTGTAATTCATAATAAATATTTCTGGGTTGAACTTTATCGATATCGTTACCATTCTTAATTTTTCTCATAATCCCCCACCATTCCTCGTTGGCATATGCATCAGGATGCGCCCCGCTGGAATAGCCACAAAAGCCATGATCCAATGGTTCATCATCCTTGCAAAGGGGATCGGATGAATGTTTACCTTTCCACCATTCATCTGAATAAGCCATAATACTGGCACCAATGCAAAGGGTTCTATTTTGTTCAATTTCACGCCACAATGCGTGTGCATATTCCGATTGCTCGAAAGAGCCATTCATTTCATATTCCTGCTTTGTGTTGTTATCCAGGGCATCAATACCAAATTCAAGAACAATAATGGGTTTATCACTGACCCCTCCATAGCTTGAAAACAGGTCACCAAATGATTTGCCTCTGTAGACATTCGCCCCCCATACTGAAAGTCCGGGCACTTTTGAATCATAGGCGTTGATAATATAATTCAAATTTGCATCCATCAAGGGGGTTGTTGTGGGATGATAGGTTCGACCTTCAAGTTGTTTGGCAGCAAGTGCCATTTCATTGATTAAACTGAAAAGATCATCAAGGTATTTGCCATACATCCAGTCTGAATTTAACTCATTTCCAATACACCACATAAGGATGGCTGGATGATTCATATGGATGTTTACCATATCCATAAAGTCCTGCTTGATTTTTTCTCGCTTGTTTTGGGGATCATTCGGGTCAATATTGTATCCACTTTTAATCTGAAAGCCTGCAATAACATACATGGCATCCATACCATCATTAAAGGCAGCATCCAGAAAGTGTGTATGGTCGGCATAGGGGTCCCATCCCCACAGTCGAAGCGTATTTGCTCCCATTACACGTAATAAAGGAAAATCACGTGCATGGATTTTTTGATAGCCTGATGTAAAATAATCGCCATAGGGCGCTTTGATCTCTGGATCATCGCCAATGGGCGTGGGCGAGTAGCCCACACCTTTGACTTGAAAAGGGGAATCGTTGACTGTCAGTGTTTTTTCATGAATAAGAACACGTGAAGCAGATTTTGAAATCACATGAACCTGGGTATATGTCCATTGTGTTTGATAATCTCCAGATTGCCCGACAGCGCGAACACAAATTGAATACTGTCCATTTTCCGAGGGTACAGACCATTCATAGCGCCATTGATTTGTTCCATTGGCCACTTTCCAGGTGGTACCGCTGTCAAATGAGATTTCCACCCGATGAATAGTTTCCTGCTCTGTGGCTGATGCTGTCCCTTTGATTGGAAATGTTGTGGCATAAATTTGATCATTGGGCTTTGGCGTTACTATAGTTGAATCAATTATGGGTGGATGAGATTGACCTTTTACAATTAAATGAACAGGCACATCTACAGGACTATTGTTATTATCATTGCTTTCAATTCGCAATACTGCATCATATTCTCCTTGAGACATGCCATCGGCGTTTGCATGGATATCGACAGATTCTGTTGCCATTGGCGCAATTGTGCCTGACAGTGGATCAGTGTGCAACCATGCGCATGGATTGTTCTGAAAGCGGATTGCAAGCAAATCATGCACGTATGGTTTATTGTGAGATACCTGAATACCATCATTTCCAAGCTTGTTTTCAATACCTATCGTTGCGTTATTGACGTGAATGCCATTACGAAAATGTTTATACTGATACAGGATACTGCCATCCGCATGAATAATTACTTGAGCTGTCAAAGTGCCAGAGTTTCCATATTGTCCAAAATCAATAAAGGAAACAACGAGCTTGGTGTCTATGGTTTTATAAAGTACGTTTGCATCTCTTGGGGTTAAATCATCCCAGAACCAGGCCAAAAAGTTATCAGGGGCACGCGCTTCAGGAATCGGTTCGTTTTTTCGTTCAGCAAGGCCGTTTGTTTCAGAAAAACCAATCAATCCATTGGATGATATGTAAAATTTATCATACATCTCACCATAAAAGGGAAACGAAAAACCAATAGGAAATGGGCCTGCAACATTGTCGTCTTTGAGTGAGTCAACATTATTACCGCTTGATGAAATATCAATCCAATCAAAGATGGGGCCTCCGGCCATATTGGAATCAATCCATGAATATAGTGCGTTTTCATCAGGATTGCATGTTGTAATAATATTCCAGCGCAGGGGATGACTCCCTTTATTCATGATAGACAATTTTTTGTGATCCTGTTCATCCTCCATCAATTCGAATGTCAACTGTTTAGGGGTAACATCGATTATAGGGGATGATTCAACGACATCCAGGTTGACAGGAATCGTAATAACTGAATTCAAGAAATCATCAGATGTAACAATCAATTTGCATTGATATTGATCCATAGCCAGGTAAGTGGTGTCCGCACCAATGGAAACATCAATTTTTTGTTCGGGAGAAAGTGTACCTTCTGATGATTGATAAATTTTAAGCCATGAACATCGGTCAGGCTCAAAACGAATGGCCATTTCATCCTGCAAGTAATTCATATTGTATGCGACTTCAAGACCAATTGTGCCATCGTTGTTCTCGATACCGACTGTTGATGAATTGGTGTTAAACGCATTGTCAAAGCTTTTGTATTGAAATAATATGGTGCCATCATTATCCAGTATTATTTGAAAACTTGCTTTACCTTCATTTCGGTATTCTGTCATGTTCTCAAACTGAACAATGAGTCGGTTACGTTGGCGATAATAGTATATGGCACCATCTTCTGGAGACAAATCATCCCAGAGGGGTGCTATAATATTGTTGGGAGATTGTTCTGAAGGTATTGGCAGATTTGTATGATTGGCAAAATCTGATGATGCACCAAAGCCAATAAACCCATTTGATGAAACAAAAAATAATTCATAGTTTTTCCCATAGAATGGAAAAGAAAACCCAATATCCAGGGGGCCGGAAGAATCGTCATCTTTTAAATCCGGAATTTTAATTCCAGATCGTGAAATATCAACCCAGTCGTAAGTCGGGCCACCATTGGCAAAATTGTCAGACCACATATAGCCAAAAGGATCAGGCCCGCCAAAATGATCTGTTCCATTGAGATCATTATTCCGGTCAATATCTTTGGGATTAGAATTCAAGAACATGTCAGTATGCAGTTCACCAGTCACATACATGCGCCATGACAGATCCGTGTTGCCAGTGTTGCCGATTGTGACGATATCTTTTTGGATATCGCCTTTTTGAACTCTGAAATTAAAGGCTTCTGGTTCAACAGTGATTTTTGGTGATGTTATTTGTATGGGGATTATCATTTCAAGCGGATTGGTATGGTTCAACGCATTATGTTGTAATGTCAGGGTTACCTGATAATCTCCATAAGGCAGGTTTTTTGCTGTATATGTCATTGCAATGGTTTGAGACAGGCCAGCATCAATGGTGCCTTCAGTGATATCAGGAATAACTATTTCTGGATAAGTAATGCTGCTACTTTGTGAAATGGGAGATGCATCAGAAATAGAAAAGTTATAATGCAAGGGGCCGCATCCCTGATTTCGGATAGAAAAAGGGACTACAATTGACTGGCCTGATGGCAGCGCGATGGTTGTAAAATTTTCAATATCCAGAATGGGGACATCGGTTGAAAAAAATTGATCATTGCCAAAGGTTGTACCCTCAATATTTTGAGCCACCAATCTAAAATGATATTGCGTCTCAGGTTCCAGCCTGTCAACGCCTACATTGATCGATACTGGCGCCAATGCATTACCAGCATTGATTGCACCAGTTTTCATGCCATATTCTTGTGATGCACCATACTCAAAATAAGCAGTTGTGTTTAAACCATTTGGATGAACCGAGCCATTGAACATAGCGTCTTTACATGTTATCATACTGGCTGAACCGGTATAAACATTGGGTTGATAATTTTTTTTCAATGAAATATTCAACTCCATTGTTTTATCTGCTGAAATCCGAAGCCCTCTAAAGAGTTGTAAGTTATAATGAGGCGCTAACACTGCTACATTGTATGAACCTTCAGGAATAAAAGAAAAGCGGTAGTATCCATTGGATTCACTATAAGTCATAAAATTTCCAGCCTCAATTCGGACATCGGTAATGGGACGTTGTGTTTCATGGTCTAAGATGGTTCCATGAAGAACGCCTGTAGGGATAATAACTATTTTGTTGGCATGGACTATGTGGAGGGTGGAAAAAATTAGTAGCATTGTAAAAGTATAAATAAGTAGTTGTTTATTTTTGTTATGCAACATTTTATCTCCTTTTTCTATTAAAGATGACAGTATCTGTCAAAATGAAACGCACTATACCTGCGTTACCCTGAATACTTCTTCAACAGAAGTGATTCCCTTTAAAATTTTATTGACACCATCCTGACGCAAGGTTGACATTCCATTTTTTACAGCTTCATGTTTTATGATATTGGAATCTGATGTTTGAAGGCACAAACTTCTGATACTTTCATTCATAATCATAATTTCAAAGATAGCGCGCCGGCCCTTATAACCTGTATGAAGGCAAGAATTGCATCCTTTGGGTCGATAAATCGTTTTTTCTGCCAGGATTTCAGGCGAAATACCAATGGTTTTCAATGAATGTTCATCTGGCGTATATGGTTCTTTGCATTCTTCACAAAGGACACGTACCAGACGTTGCGCGACAACTGCCAGAATTGATGATGACAACAGAAAGGGCTCAATACCAATATCAATCAGGCGAGTAATGGCACTGGCAGAGTCGTTGGTATGAAGGGTAGAAAAAACCAGATGTCCGGTAAGTGCAGACTGAACCGCAATTTCCGCAGTTTCCCTGTCACGAATTTCACCAATAAGAATGACATCAGGGTCCTGACGAACAATAGATCTTAAGCCTCTGGCAAAAGTGAGATCAATTTTGGGGTTCACCTGAATCTGACCGATGCCCTGAATTTGATATTCAACAGGGTCTTCAACTGTGATAATATTTATATCAGGATGATTGATTGTTGATAAAATAGCGTACAATGAAGTTGTCTTTCCACTACCTGTCGGGCCGGTTACAAGGATAATGCCATGTGAGGAATGAATTAATTCATCGGTCGTGCGATATTGTTCCGGGGACAAACCTAAATCAGTGAGCTTAAGCAAAACACTGGTTTTATCAAGCAATCGAAGTACAACACGTTCACCAAAGGTTGTCGGCAGTGTTGATACACGAATATCAATATTTTTGTCACCTATTCGGATCTCAATACGTCCATCCTGTGGCAGACGTTTTTCAGCAATATTTAAATCTGCCATAACTTTGATTCTGGAAACCAGCGCAGATTGAATACGTTTTGGCGGGGATATCATATCGTACAAAATACCATCAACGCGCTGGCGCACTTTGAATGTATTTTGAAAAGGCTCCATGTGGATATCACTGGCACGGGCTTTAACTGCTTGTGATAGAATATGATTGACCAGTTTTATGATTGGTGCATCACTGGTATCATCCAGAAGATCAACTGTTTCTTCAATTTCAGTAATGATGCTGTCACCGGTTTCATCCTCCATGTCCTGAACAAGCTGCTCTGCAGAGTCACGACTCATATCATAAGAAAGATTGGTTGCTGACAGAATTGCAGCACCCGGAGAAAAGACAACATGAAGATCATTTGCGCCAAAAACATGGACAAGATCATCGAGCGCCTGTAAACAAGCAGGATTACTGATTGCTATGATTCGACACCTAAATTCATTTCGATCCCCCTTTTCACGTAAAATGGGGCCCTGTCTGGAATAATTGGCATCACGCGTATCAATGGGTACCATTCCATATCTTTTTAAAAACTGGATTGGCACTTTTCGGGCAAATTCAACATTGATATCAGTAACCGGCAATTTTTCCCATACAGGAATTTTATATTGCATACGCCATGCATTGAGCAATTGCATTTCATTGATAATATTACGTTGAAGCAAAACATTTCCATAGTCTGCCTGCTTTTCCGCTTGAATGCGATGGGCTTCTGTCAGTGATTCTTCAGATATATTGAAGTGTTGCATCAAAATTGTATCAAGGGTATCCAAAATATCTCCTATTTGTTAATTTGTTTGTCTCGATATTGAATATATCCATCTTTAACAGCACTATAGGGTTCAAAGGCCATTTCTTTAATTTTTTCATATTCTCCCACGCGAAAAGACATGGTATTTAATGTTCTGACAGCAGTGACCCCACTTAAGAGATAATGATCTTCTATATAATTAACAGGATCCAGATAATTGTCTGCAAATCTTCCTGTTACATCTCTTAGTGTTGAACTTCCCAAAAATGGCAACACAATATAGAAACCATTACCAATACCATAAGATCCAAGGGTTTGCCCCAGATCTTCTTCATGGGCTTCCAGATGAAGGTACATTTTTGATGGATTCCTAAAACCCAGGATTCCTATAGTGGAATTAACAGCAAAAGATATCATTTCAGAACCGGCATCTTTGGGACGTAATTGAAGTATACAATTCACTGCACGTTGCGGCATGTTTATATTGTTAAAAAAATTTAACACCCCCATACGAATAGGTAATGGCGTTACGCGTATATAAGTTTGTGCAGCGGGTTTGATACACCAATAATAGAGTTTATCATTTAAAGTAAAAAACCACCGGTTAATCTTTTCTAATGGGTCCCAGACTACTGGTGTCACGGGCACACTTTTATTGTCATCAAATTCGTCATCAAAGGCCCAATCATCATTTAGTACGTCAGAATCTGTTTGATCAGTTGCTGCGGATGCAGCATAGATTGGTTCATAAAAAAATTGGCCAGAAATGATAAGAATCATGCAAATGAACATTTTTGATTGTTGCATGGTAAACCTTCAATATTTATAAATCTGAAAATTGCCCCAGTTTTTGTTTCATCATGTTCATCAAATCATCAATCCCCTGTTTACTGAGTATTTTATAAAACTGAGACCGATAATTTTGTACAAGACTGACGCCCTCAATAGATATATCGTAAACCTGCCAGCGATTATCAGATTGTAATAATTTGTAATCCATTGGGACTTCACTTTTCTGGGTGACAATAATCGTTTTTACAAGGGATTTGTCTTTGTGTTGACGTTGATCTATATATTTAACAGTTTCATTGGTGTATTCTTCCAAACGTTGATAATAAATATTGGCCAAAAACCGGGCAAACAAATGGGCGAACTGTTTTTGTTGTTCATTTGAAAATTGTTTCCATTCTTTTCCCAACGTTCTTTTTGACATTTCATCAAAGTTGAAAAGTTCCAAGGCAATATTGAAAATTTTCTTACGTTGTTCAGCCTGTTCCACTGGCGTCATGGCCTTTTGTTTGTCTTTGAACAATGCAATGACAGAATCAATATGCGTTTTTAATTCAGACATTGCATCACCAACCAGCGGGTTTGCGCATAACAGGATGAAAAGAATAAAACTAAGCATTAAGTAACATTTTTTTTTCATAAATAATTCTCCAAAAAATTTATTTTACACCACCAAAAACATATTTACTGATTAGAGATTCCAGGTCAACCGCAGATTCAGTTTCAAAGATCAGGTCGCCATTTTTAAGAATTGCATCTGATCCGCCAGCAGATATTTTAATATACTTATCACCAATAAGGCCACTGGTTTTGATGGATGCGATAACATCATCGGTCAATTGAATATTAGAATGAATCATCATTGTAACAACAGCCACTTTGTCTTGCGGGTCGAGACGAATGGATTCAACTTCACCAATCTGAACGCCGGCCATTTCTATAAATGCGCCTGCTTTGAGTCCAGAAACAGACTCAAAGCGAGCTGTTAAATAATAACCAGCAGGACTGAACCAGTCCAGTTTACCCAATCGTATGGTCAGATATGCAGTGCAGATCAAACCGATGAAAACAAATATGCCCACCCAAAGGGTTATAATATTATCTTTATTGATCATTTAATCATTATCTCCATAAAATCATACAATTTTTTTATGCAAAAGGTGTAATAGTATCAAACATTCAATAGTGGAATAATTTTGTCATCAAGTCAGGAGAGTGTCAAGTATTTTTTACATCAGGCATGCGTATTGACTCGCAAGATCACAAAGTGGTTACCGGAAAAAGGGGCACAATTGTTTATTCGCTATTATTCATTTAATTTCCTTTAAATCAGCCCCATCATCGCATATACAAGGCGTGCAGCAGTAAAATCAGATGCATGAAAGCCTTCCACTGGTGCAAGTTCTACAACATCAAAACCAATAATAGTTCTCTCATATGCCATTTTTTTGAGAAGGTTCAATGTCTGATACCATAAAAGACCACCAGGCATTGGGGTACCTGTTGATGGTATAACTGAAGGATCAAAGCTATCGACATCAAAGGTGATGTAAATTTTTTCTGGAAATGAATCAGGGAAAATTGTTTGGGGTATACCTTTTTCCGAAAGAACGTCTGCATCTATATGAAAAATGGAATTTTTTTCTCGAAATAAATGTTCTTCATATGTAAGGCTTCTAACGCCAAATTGCGCTATTGGAAATGATAATTCAAGGGCTCTTTTCATTACACATGCATGACTCAATGGGTTATTATCCAGGGAATCTCTTAAATCAGCATGGGCATCAAATTGAACAATGCCAATAGCCTCATTCATCCTGGCAAGCGCTTTGAAAGCACCAACAGATACAGTATGCTCACCACCCAGTAATACAGGAATGCATTTCTTTGATAAGACTGAATATACTTTATTTTCAATTAAAGTCAGATTCTCTTCACTGGATAGGCCAAATATCAATGGCGGATGGGTATAAATACCTTTATCAGCAGGAATCGTTTTACCATCAAAAAGCTCAAGCTGTTGAGATGCTTTAATAATCGCCCCCGGACCATGCTTTGTTCCAGTGCCATAAGTGACTGAAACTTCATATCCCGCTGAAATGATATGAAAAATGCAGTTTTCCGGTGGCATCTTTCCGATTTCTGACTCTAAAAAACTTAGATAACCTTCCATTGATAACCTTTAGGGTCGGACCAAGATAACCTTTTAAAAGAATACGAAAAATATTCATTTTTATACCCAAAAATCAACCTATAACGCTCTTTTTGATAGCGAAAAGCGTATTATAGAAGAAAAAATTATCATTTTATAAAACGAATGAATATTAAAGGGTTGGCTTGTTCCGACCCAAACAAAAGGAAGAATGATCCCAACGGGATTCGAACCCGTGTTATCGGCGTGAGAGGCCGACGTCCTAGACCCCTAGACGATGGGACCAAAAAGCTGCGAACGAAAAAAATAGATTTATATTATTGATATCTTTCAAAGTCAAGACTTTTTTATAAAAACTGTAACTGTTTGTATCGTTTTTTTGTTGCTTCGTACAAACGTTCCCCACTTTTATTTATATCTTTATCCCAAATTTTTACGATACGTCTTGCGATATCCTGAATGCAAATTGAAAATGGTCCTTTGGGCAATGATATCAATAGCGGTTCTTTCTGCCTGGCTGCATGTCGCACCTCAGGATCATAAAAAATATAACCAAAGTAATCAACTTCAATGGATAAGGTTTGTCGAAGGGTTCTGTCCACTTTATTTGTCATGAGTAAATCATCAGGATGATCGCCCATGTTGAAAATAACTCTTGGGTGATAATAACCCAATGCTTTTTTCGCTCTAGATGCAAGTTCCGGGCTTTTTTCGTGAACCATTTCCAAAAGAGATTTGACTGTCAATGGATCGTCATCCATGCCGCTTTGTCGAAATGCGTCTACCACCATCCGAAAAATTTGACGATCATGTCTTACGATACTTGAAATTATCCGAAACAAAAAATTTTTCAAAAACATGAAAAAATTCATCAATGCGGGTGTTTCAAAGGTAGTAATTATAATGCCTTGATGAGACACGCCAAAAAAATTCAAGGTATTGAATGTCGTGCCTGCACCTAAATCTAAAAGAACATATTCTGCCGAAAGCTGCTGTATGTTTTGAATAACATCTAATCGTTGGTCAAATGGGATATTGGCTAAAAAAGGCGTCCGGCCTTCACCAGGAATAAAACTTAAATTGGGTATGTCGGTGTCAACAAGTAAGTCTTTAAATTTTAAGCTTTTGGCCTTCAAATAATCGCCAATTCCGGCATGTTTATTGGATAATCCCAGATATGTATGCAGATTTGATCCACCCAGATCCAGATCTATGGCAACTGTCTTGTAGCCTTGCTGTGCAATTGCAATTGCAAGGTTTGATGAAAATACACTTTTACCAACTCCCCCTTTGCCGCTTGCAACAGGAATAATGATTCGATCTTTTTTCATGAAAAATATCTCTTATTTTTGATTTATAATTTTTTGCCAATGGATTTTCCATTTATCATTCGATTTGCATTGTACAAATATAATATGTTGCTCCAATCAATGCAACATAATTTTGATACCCGATAATAATCTTTTACTTGACATATACTTATATTTTTTTTTACAAGTATCTTAATTCAGTCAACGAAACTTAAGCATGAGGTGGCAAAATGGCAATAAGAATTCTTATCGTACATGAATACACAGTCATTCAAAAAATTGCGAATAATTATATATTGACAGAATATTCAGATGCTGTTGTCAAGTTCTTTTCATCAACACTGGATGCGATTGCAGAGCTTCAAACAGAGAAGTATGATATTATTTTCAGTGCAATGGAAATGCCCAAAATGGATGGTATCGCATTTGCTGAGGCGATACAGGATACCATTAACAAGAATGCACACTTTGTTATCATGACATCCAATTATGATGAGAAAAACATAAAAGCTTACAATCAATTGGGTATTTACAATATATTAAGCATTCCATTTACTCAGCCACAATTGACAATGTTGATTCAAAATATTGTCGATCCAAGATCCAAGCGCATACATGAGCGCTTTGTTATTCAAAACACTCAGGTAATAATTCCCCTTGACCAAAAAGAACTCAAAGCCAAATTGATAAATATCGGAATGAATGGCCTGTTGTGTGAATTAAAACTTCAAAAAGATTCTGAGAAAATTTTAGTGGCCAATAAACTGTGTCTAAAACTTCCAGAAGGTTTTGGCAATGCAATAGCAAAGGATATTGCTTGCAGTTTGATGCGGGCTTCTGTTACTGCTTGGGACCATAATCATGTCCCAATAACGATTCGCCTTGCATATCGATTTATTGACATGCCCCAGGAAGCAAAACAAATTGTTCAAAAAGCAATCAAAATCTCAGCCAATGAACTGACAATGGATGAAACACGAGCCTTACAAAAAATTATGAAACAAGAGAAAAAGAAGGCTAAATAAGCTTTTGTTGCAAATATCTGGTTGATTTTTTTCCAGTTGATTGCTTTCGTCCACAATGTATAATCAAATCCTGTTCAATGTTTTTCAAGAATCTGGACATTGTTTGATGGTGTATTTTACCAAAGGACATCCTTTTTTTTGCCAATGAGCAATATAGCATTTTTTTCGCGCGTGTTACTGCAACATAGAACAGCCGACGTTCTTCATTAATCAGTTCTGATGTCTGCATTTTACCAAAACCTGAAAATGGAATCATGTTGTCTTCACAACCTGCAATGAAAACAACTGGAAATTCAAGCCCTTTTGCCGCATGCATGGTCATCAATGATACCTTTTCAACGTGATCAGGAATAACATCAATATCTTGAAACAATGAAATCTGAGAAAAAAATTGAGAATATTTAATATTGGTATTTGATGCAATTGCAATCATTTTATCAAAATAACTTTGATCATTCACTGATATCTCGACAAATTCTTTAAGATGCATGATTTCTTGAATACTTTGTGCAATACTTTTATCTTGCAATGAATGATTGAGATCGTTTCCAAACTGGATAAAATTTTTCCAAATTTTTCGATTATCAGGGCTTAACTTTTCGTATGATAGATTTGATAGTTGCTGTACAGTAAAGGGTTGAACAATCAGATCTTCCAGCCATTGTCGAATTGTTAAAAGACTCTTTTCGCCAAGGTTTTCATCCAGTAATAACAACAGCGGGTCAATATCAAGTAAGCGGCAGTCACCTGAAATTAGACGAAGAAGAGACATCATACGCTTAATTTGTAAGCTTTGTTTTTTCTTGGATGCCATATGATAAGGAATGCCTGAACGATCAAACGCATAAGCGATACTTTGACCAATATCGTGTGTGCGATATAATATAGCAAAGTCAGAAAAACCAAATTCATCCGGTTGCAATGTTGCATCTACCCAACCACTGTCCAATGAAAAATGACTGAAACCGCCCATAGATTGCTCAATTGTTTTGACAATCATTTCAGCTTCTGACATCTCTGAATCAGTTTCAATGATATGGATTTGCGATGCGCCTTCAATGCCTGAAAATAAACGTTTACGACCAGTTTGCAGGCTATGTGACGATATAATCTGTTCAGATACTGATAATATTGTTTCTGTAGATCGATAGTTTTGATTCAGATAAACAAATTTGGCATCATTAAAGTCCGCCATAAAGCGTTTGAAATATGAAACATCAGACCCACGAAATCCATAGATTGCCTGATCAGGGTCTCCAATCACACATAAATTCGATTCACATCCCATAAGAAGTTGTACTAATTTGTATTGACTAAAATTAACATCTTGATATTCATCAACAAAAATATAAGGGAACTGTAGACGCCATTTTTCTTGAATGGCTGGATTGTCCTGAAACAACTGTATGGTTTGAAACAAAAGATCTTCAAAATCCATTGCCATATATTTTTTTAGAACATTGTTGTATGCCTTGTAAATTTTCTTAAAGAGTGGATCATCTGATATTGTTGATAAATCATCATCCGGAGACAAACAGTTCTGTTTGGCGGTTTCAATCCATTTCTTGAATTTCTTGACTGATTGAACCTCCTTAGTGTCATGATTTTTGTTGTAAGCGGATAACAAACAGATATTCTGTTCTTGTTCATTCAGAATGCGATAAGGCTGATTTTGTAAGCATTCTTTTTCCAGGATATGCAAACATAATGAATGGAATGTTTCAATTGCAGGTAATGACCATTTCTTATCCAGATCATGTATCAGCCTGTCTTTCATTTCCAGTGCTGCCTTATGTGTAAAAGTGACAGCCAGAATATTTTGTGGGGGAATATTTTTTTCGGCAATCAAGTATCCTATTCGATGTGTTATTGTTCTGGTTTTGCCAGTTCCTGGCCCAGCAATAATGATTAAATGACGATCATTGGAGCTGACAACCGCCTGCTGTGAAATATTTAAATTGATCAGATTCTTTTTTTCAGGCGACTTAAGTTCAAATATTTGTTTTTTTATCACTGGATTATTTGGACGTTTCGCAGTTTTTTTTGTTTTGTGGCCCATATGAAACAATGATTTCTGTCCTTTCAATGTTTCCATTTCAGATTTTTCAAAAACCTTGACTGTTCCAAATTCACCATCATAGCCGCCCAATAAATGCACATGTCCGGAACGTAAACGTTTGATTGCTTCTGAAAAGAGGGGAATATGCACCTTTTCAATTTTGTCTAATGGACAGTCTCGCAAGATAAAGAATTCTGATCCTAAGTGTTCAATAGCCTTTTGATAATGTACAGTAACAGTTTTTGTATTCGGCCCTTTTTGCAATATCTCAGACAGGATTTCCTTTAATGGAATCAGGCTGTCAAAATGCGGGGAAACAATCTCCGCATCAGGACGATCTGCCAATTCATTAACCCGATACAATACGCCCAGTGTCAGGGGTTTTCCACACTTTGGACAGATGCCATTGTATGCCTGACTTTCATCAGGTCGCAGACGAATATCACACTTGCGATGCCCATCCAGATGATATTTGCCTTCTTCAGGATAAAACTCAATGGTTCCATCAAACCCTTTGCCAGTTTTCATGGCCTCCAGGATTGCATGATATGAGAGCTTTGTATTGAACAGGTTGGCTTCTCTGCCCAGTTTATCAGGTGAATGGGCATCAGAATTGGAAACCAGTGTCAAATGGTCTAAAAAGGATACCCGACGATTCATGATTGGATCTGATGAAAGTCCTGTTTCCACTGCAAATATATAATCTGATAAATCCTCAAAGCATTCTGTAAGTGTATCAAAGCCTGATTTCGAGCCCAATAGTGAAAACCAGGGCGTCCAGATGTGTGCGGGTATCAAAAATCCCTTTTCATGGGCATTTAAGGTCATTTCTAACAGATTGCGAGCATCCAGGCCCAGAATGGGACGTCCATCAGAGTGAATATTGCCAATGCGATCCAATTCGGTATTTAATGAATGGACAGCATCGAGATCTGGTAAGAACAGTACATTGTGATTTTTACGTGTGCGATCATTTTTTTTATAAATATTGCTTATTTCAGCGGTCAATACAAAACGTACTGGCGCCCTGCACGTTTGTGGAATGTCTTTATCAATGATGCTGGATAATTCGGGTTTCAATGCATACAATCCATCCTCAGCAGGAATCAGTTTTTCTGATAATTCTTTAAACCATCCAGGATGTGTAAAATCGCCTGTGCCAACAAGGGTGATCCCTTTAATTTGGGCTGCTTTGTATATATTGGGTATATCCAGTTTTTTGGATGTTGCACGTGAGAAATGAGAGTGTATATGAAA
>Ga0272440_1000758_pt1 | contig 27255 bp, 8 predicted proteins | sample SSMMMBAug17_FD_192440 | JGI IMG/M metagenome (GOLD analysis project Ga0272440, IMG submission 192440) | Marine sediment archaeal communities from Little Sippewissett salt marsh, Falmouth, MA, United States - SSM-MMB-Aug17 | ecosystem: Environmental > Aquatic > Marine > Wetlands > Sediment ... | reverse complement strand
TCAAAATCAATATATGTATTTCAAAACAAATTAAAAATAGCAGCAATTCAAGTAATTAACAAACCTGGTATTTGCAAACATTTTACTAATGAAAAAAATAAAATCAGCGTAATATCTGCATCAACCTTTTTTTCTAACCTGCCATAACCGTCAATTTAGTTGTCACTTTAATGTTTATCAGACTCCCAACGCTTTCGTGTCTTTTTGGTCCTAAGTCTAGCAGATTTTGAACTTACCCAATAGTAAATCCCAAAAAATCGTTGAATTCTTCATCAAGCAACGAAAAGACACCCAGATACAACAACCAAAAAGAAATCAAGGGAAAGAAAAAACCCTTCCCCCTGATTTCAGCGAGGTTATGATGACCGGGTCTCATTTGTAATGCGCATGATGAGCCCGATAAGGAAACAAATAATAATAAGCCCAAAAATTTCATGCCATCGCACGTATTCGAAACTCTCAACAAAACACCCTGAACTGCTGTCATCATCACTGGATGAAGCAGTCGAATGATCTGCAATAACCACATCCAGGCCGACCATTGTCAAATGATTCATTTCAATATATACCAATCCATCGTCCTCAACTGTTGCATCTTCATTTTCAGAGCGGAATCCATCCACACCATCCCCAACTTCATTAATCCGAATTTCTGGGGTAATGTCCTGCAAGTTACTGATTCCGGACAAGATGGATGAATTTTTGTTTAAATAGACAGGCAGTACTATCGCGGGCGCATTGTGCATGCGGCTGGCATTCATTAAGATGGGATTGTATCGGACTGGCTTGCCTGCTAAATCGCCATCTGCCATATAGAATGAAATCGATATGCCATTGCCCGCTTTTTCAGAACCAAAAGTGTAGTAATTGACTTCTACCCGCAATTTTTGATCCGGTGCGACTGTCTGTATACTTTGGAATGATTGAAAACGATCTGATTGCAAATCATAGTTCAATTGCCCGCCATTGTTTCCATAGGAATCATCAATATATAAGTATTCCAATGGGATGGGGGGTATATGAATGGTCATATGTCTTTCAATGCCTGTATTATCCATCAAGGTGGTATGACAATCTGTGCCGGCAAGCGGGTAAAACGCACTGTCCCCTTGAGAAATATACATGGGGGATTGCCCAAATTCATAGGTGATGATATCTGTATCGGTGACAGCACGTTTGCGATTCTGGCTTTCCTGCCATTGAATTGTTATGGTATCCAGTTGTTCTGCATGACCATACGCACCGCCATAGAATATGAAGGTAATTTCGTATCGGTTATTTTCATAACTGGTATAGGGTGATGAAGGCGTCCAATCGTAGCTATATGGTGCGTTGGATGAGCCATCTCCTGAGATGTCCGCATGATCTACCGGAATTTCTCTAGAACGAGTCTGGATGTGCATATAAAACTGATCATCTGCATCCATGTTCTTTTTGACTGCCCATATTTTGATGCCATCGGGTGTGATCATATGGGAAATGTCCGCGCCTGCCGGATGGGGATGAAATGCCTGCTGCGGGGTCAATGAGACTGTCAGATCTATATCATCGTCAAGGATAAAATATTTCTGCTTTTCCTGTTTCTGATATTCATATGGTCGGTAATCGGGTGCTAGAAGAATCAGCCGATATTTGCCTTTAGGAAGTGTTGTATTGATGGTGTCTGTTAATGTACTGCCATTAATAATCATTTGTCCGGTATCTGCATCAATGAATGAATAGGTACATGATGATAAATCAGGCACGTAAGGCGCGCTGATAATAACATTCACATTGGCAAATTGATTGTCTGTTGTGTTTGAATCAAGTGTAAGACTGACAGCGGCAATATTTGAATCTTTACTGCCATCATTGACTTTAAATGAAAAGGTATCAATTCCGCTGGCACCGGTATGCGGATAATAGATGAATGTGCCCATAACAGGATTGATAAATATCAACAAGCCTTTTTCAGGTTGTTTCACAAGGGAGTATATCAAGATATCATAGTCTGCATCCATTGCAAGTAAACGACCTGTGATCTGTTTTTCATCATGAATGGTGAATGATGATGAATTCGCTTTTGGCGCATCATTGACATTTTTAACATGAATAATAATCTCCGCTTCTTCGGACATGGATTCCCCATCACTGGCAACAAACGTGAGACGATCTGTTCCATAAAAGTTGGCTTGCGGCACATACGTAAATAGCGGCGATTGCCCTAACAAACTGCCTTTTGATGGATTTTGTGTAATGGTATATACAAGTGTATCAGAATCCTGATCAAATGCCATTGGAGTCATTGAAACCTGCGTTTCTTCAAGGGTATCCACTTCTTGATCAAAGGCCACTGGCGCATCATTGGCCGGCGCAATCTGGATATCTATCTTTTGCGCACTGGATGAGCCATCAAAGCCATCTGTCACTGAAACAGTCAGTTGATCTTCACCGCTGAAATCCTTTGAAGGTTGATAGGTCAGAATATTTCCGGTGATCCTTGCCTGCCCATTATTCGGTGTATCTTTTAAGCTGAAATTCAGGGATTCAATTAATGTATCCGGATCGAACACAGAAACTGTCAGGGTGAGCGATTGATCTTCGTAAGTGAATGCAGGAAAAGGTACCACGCCTGTTAGTTTGGGCGGATCGTTCACAGGCATAATATATATCTGAATGTCCCTGTCATACTTCTGATTACCCACTGTATAGCGTACAGTAAAATGATCCATTTCAAAATAGTTTGTTTCAGGTTCATAGGTTTGAAACTGGCCTTCGCCTTTTAGCTCACCATGATCCGGTAACTTTTTGATTTCATATCGTGAAACGTCAGAATCAAAATGGGTTCCAGAAAGTAAATCCAGCGATTTTTTGTTATCCTCATAAGTATAAAAGTCTGCTTCAGGGACGCCCACACGAATATCGACAGTGCCGGTATTGGATTTTGCTGTATCACTGCCACTCTGATCATCTGCCTGAAAGGTAAAGAAATCTACTCCTTGAAAATCAGTGTCAGGTATATATTTCCAGGCATTACCATCCTTTATTAGTTCTCCATTTGATGGAGAAAAAATGATGTTATAAATCAAATGATCTTCATCAATATCTTCTCCTGAAAAATTTATGGTCAAAGGTGCATTCATACCTGTAGATAAATCCTGATCAAAGACGACAGGTGCATCATTGGCCGGAAGTACATTAATTGCTAGCGGCACCGCGGGTGATGACAATTGACCATCAGACACGTAGTATTTGAAAACAAATTGCCCATATTGGTTTTTCGGGGGATAGTAAGTAAATTCTCCTTTAATGACATCAGTTATTTCAAGTATGCCAATGGATATCGCACTGGGATCATCTACCAGCATAAACGTAAGCGGGTCATCATCAATGTCTGATGCTTGAAACTGCCCAGAAATATGCGTATCTTCAATGGTTTCAAATGATAAAGGCGTGGCAATGGGGGCATCATTTTGTGGATCAATGATAATATTGACTGTCCCGGTCAACGAAGTTGTTTCCTTATCTTTCACAACAAATCGAAACAAATCTGTGCCATGATGGTTGAGAAATGGACTGTAACGATATTTACCCGTTTGAGAATCCATCAATTCAACGATTCCCATTGTTGGAGTTTCTACAATTTCATAATGCAAGGTATCGCCATCAATGTCTGATCCATTCAGTGTGCCCTGTTTTTCAAAATCTTCATCCAATCTCAAATTGCTGTCCTGCACCTGTGGTCTGTCATTGACAGGCTTTATTTCAACAGTCACTGTTGCGATATTGGAATCCAGCATCCCATCGGTGACAACAAAGGTAAAGAGATCTGTGCCATTTTTTTCAGGTGTTGGAATGTATTTGCATTGGCCTGTCTGAGAATCAATCAATTGGACCTGGCCCAATGTTGGCGGACTCACGAGTTTGTAAATGAGCGGATCATTATTTATATCAGCAGCGATTAATGTGTAATTGATAGATTCATCTTCATTAATTTCAAAGCTGCCATTTTCAGCAACCGGCGAACGATTGCCCATTTCTACACGGATCGTAACAGTTGCGGATGCCGAGCGCGTGTAGCCATCATGAACAGTAAACGAAAATTCATCATTGCCAACAAAATTCTTTGATGGCATATACACGCATTCGCCTGTGGATGGTGTAATACTGACAATTCCATTTGCTGCCTGGACGAAAATATTGTAGGTCAGTGCCTGTCCCTCAATATCAAATCCTTCCAGTTGCGCGGTAATTTCTGTATTTTCAATTCCATTGATCTGCATGCTTTGGGCAGATGGCGTATCATTTACGCCCATGACATGGATTGAAATCTGCTTTGTTTCAGAATGCGCCAGGCCATCAAATATTTTGATGGATAATTGATCCCATCCTTCATAGTTTGGTGAAGGGGTATAGTTTAAGTGCATCATATCCAGCGTCTTGCCATAAATTTGACCATGAGTGGGTTCATCAACAATTTGAAGTACCAGCTCATCCTGATCCACATCAGTGGCGACAATGGTGATATCTATGGCATGATCTTCCATCACTTCAATGGCTTGTAATTTGCCAATCACCGGGATATCATTTTTTGAAATAACAGAAATAGTGATTTCCCGGGTTGCGTCAACAATACCATCACTGACACGCACGATAAAAACATCTGATCCATGATAGTTTTCATCTGGATAATAAGTCAATGTGCCGGATGCATCCACAAGCGTACCATGTTCCGGCGATGTAAATGTCAGGGTAATGGCATCACCATCAGGTTCTTCAATGTCTATAGAAATGGATTGGCTGTCATCTTCATTGACAATCACTGTTTCGATTTCATGAATGATTGGCGCATCATTAATGGGTTCAATGCGAATAACGATCTCTCGAATTACCGGATCACCCGGATTTTGATAGCGAAGGGTATCATATCCCACAAAATTCGTTGAAGGTGTATATATCAATTCTTGACCCACCCATTGCGTTTCCCCATGCGAGACATTTTCAATGATATCTGCACCATAGAGAACATTTAATGTAACTGCCTGTTCTTCACTGGTAACTGCACTGATTGTCCCGATGATAATGGAAATACGCGCAGTATTGGAGGTATACGTGCCATCATTGACCTGAAATGAAAACTGATCTGTGCCAATAAATCCAGCATCAGGTTGATATGCATATATGCCACGCGCCAGGGGTGTCAATGTACCGGCGATGGGTGGCGAAACAATTTGATAATCCAAAGGATCGTTTTCAATATCACTTGCAGGGAGTGTCAGAGCGACTGATTGACCTCTTCCGGTCTCAACAGTCCTGGAATAGGCAATTGGGGCATCATTAACAGGATCAATCCAGATGTTCACATCAGCAATATTGGATACCAACCGCCCATCGCTGACCTGGAATTGAATTTTGTCGGAACCGGTAACATCCGGCTTTGGCTGATATTTGACTTCACCGGTCGTACGATCTACCAATATTGCCTGCCCAAGTGTCGCCTGTGAAACAAGACTGTAAGTCAAAGAATCCGCATCAACATCCATTGCTAAAAGATGTGTATGCAGCAGGCTGTCTTCAGTGGCAGTCCATTGGTCATCCATAGCATGAGGAGCATCATTTTGGGGCTGAATTATTAATGTGATTACCCCCATATTTGAACTTTTGCTATCATCCTTTGCTAGAAATATGAACTGATCTATGCCATCTGCATTGGCATTGGGCGTATAGCAAAATAATCCTTCTGATGCTTTGGTGATAATCGCATTTCCTTGCTCAGGCATGGTGACAATTTCAAAAGTCACGAGATCACCATCACCATCTTTTCCAATGAGTTTTCCACAAACAGATGCATCTTCAACAAGATGAAAAGTGGCATCTGAAACAGTTGGCGGATAATTAACCATTTGATATTCAACGGCTATTTCATATGCGCGATCAACCGATGCTATCACATAGCTGTTTTTTGTGTAGGGTATCGTGTTGCCATCAATGGTCAAACTGGCCACTTCAAAGCCAGGATTGGCATTGAGAAAGAAAGTGGCCTCACTGAGCATATCATAGGTTAATATTCCTGATGGTGACATCCTGCCATTGGCACCAGAAGTCGCTGTAATTTTTACAGGAATTGGCGCAAAGGTCGCAATCAATTGGTGATCTCGGGTAACGCTTTCAAAGGTATAAGATAAGTCATCAATCGTTACATAGGCATCATCTATTTGAAACTTATCCAGTTTGTACCCAATGCCTGGAATTATGTCGAAATCTTGACTGTGATTTTGTTCGACCATCACAATCCCGGATGGCATCGTCTGGCCATCACCAGAAACAATGGAGACAATTTGATGGACACGCTTGAATAAAACAGAAAAATCATGATTGGCATGAATATCTGTCAGCGTGTAGTAATATCCGGCAGTCAGTGTTACCGGCTGATTATCCAGCAACACCTGATCTACTGAATAGTTTGATGCCGGTTCGACAATAAGTATCAGTTCTTCTCCCCAGTCCACTGCAATATCGCCCTGAGGTTCAATCGTCCCATTGGGCCCGGATGTGGTGTGAACAATAAACTGTTTTGATTGAAAACTGGCGGCAATACTGTGATTTGATGTCATATCAGTAAATGTATAGGTATCAGATGGTTGAACCGCAATGCCATCAATGAGCAGTTTTTCAATTTCAAACCCATCATCCGGTAGAATATGAAATATTTGCTGATTATTTTTGTCTACCAAAATACTGCCTTCAGGATTAATTACACCATGTTGCCCACTCATGGAATCAATGGTGAAGTTTACTTTATTAAAAAAAGCTTGAATATCGTAATTTTTTTGAACATTATACAAGGTCAGTGACTGCTCAATAATTTCCACTGGCGAACCATCAACCAGAACCTGATCAATGTCATATCCTTTATCAGGATGAAATTTAAATTGTTGTAGTTGCCCTTCTGCAACTCGTATTTCACCATTGGGTGAAATGTAACCATGTGAATCGGTTGATGTTGTAATCGTGTATGCGCGTGTAAATGAAACAAACAACTGATGGCCCTGTGCGATGTCAGGCAGAATAAAGGGACTACCTGTCCAGTTGACCGGCATCATGTCCAATAAAATTTGATCCACAGAATAGCCTTTATCCGGGGTTATCATAAAAGCCTGTGAAGATCCCTTTTCTGCAAACAATTGACCATCAGGAACGACCTGTCCATGATCTCCAGCACTGCTGACAAGCTTAAACAGTGATTTTTCAAAGGAAACTGCCAAAAGGTGATCGGCCTGAATGTTTTCTAATGCATATGCGGTTTTATTTGATGACAGCGCTTTGCCATCAAGGGTCAGGCGTTTGATCTGATAATTTTTATCAGGAATGATTTCTACAGACAGGTTTTCTCCCTTTTCTTTGATGAGCGTGCCTGATGGTGATATACTGCCATGTTCTTCAGCAATCAATTGAATGGTATATTGGGGCAATTCCTTTGTATAGCGTGTTTTAGCCAACGTCTGTGACGTATTTCCCGCTTTGTCCCTGAAACGCACATAAATTGGTTTTTCCCCATTGCCTGGCGTCAATTGCCATTCACGTTTTTGAGCCAGTTTTTCCCATACACCACCATTCTGATAAGATTCGCTGCTGATATACATTTCTGAAGCGCCGCCTGCCCCCAGTTTTATCTGGATATTACGTTGTTTACTGAAATCCGGCGCAATGACACTGACATTGGTGGGCGGAACAGTATCAATACGAAATGCAATGGATGATGTATTCCCCACGCGGCCTTGAATATCAACTGCTGCCACATGAAAGTAGTAATTGACATCATCCCCTTCCAGGTCCCGACTGGTAATCTTTCGGGTGCGAATGGGCGATTTTTTATCGGTGTTGAATTTTGAAAAAGTAAAATCCGCTTCATCTGTAAAAAAGCCATAATAACCTGCCAGACTATCTGAATCAGCAGGCGGGTCCCATCCCACACTGACTGAGGGATCGTTGGAGACTGCTTCCGGGCCAGATGCTGTTATGGTACGTTTTCTGTGGTTAATTGTCTGAAATGCATGGGATGAAGACCTTAGATTTTGAACCGGCCCCGGCCCGCCTATTAATGGCGAGGCATTCCGCTTTCTGGTATCGTCATGAAATTCAAAATTGATGGTGGATGGCACCCCATAAGCAAATGCATCTTCCCGATTGTCCACACCCTTATCATTTTCACCCGCCCATTGCACCACAGAAGTACCGGTATCATTGAATTGAACAAGAAAACGATATTGATATTTTTTATTCAAATGCAGGCCTGATACATAAAACGAACCATAGGTGTTCGCCTTGACACAGGTAACAAATGGGCCATCATTTTCAAATACATCAATAACGATTTGATGGGGGTTTTCAAACAGGGGAACCGTGCCTGATGTTTCATTGGCTTCACCGCCAGCCACAACAAAATTAACAATTTCGCCGGTGGTTTTATTCCCTCTGGATTGCGGTGGATAATAATCTGGATAAATAAACACCACATAATCATCAATGGCAAATCCTTGATGATCATTGATTTTTAACTGGCCCACCTGAAAAAAACCATTGGCATCAGTTGTTGCAATCCCGCCAAAACTGGAAAGACCGGCATTGGATACAGAATAGACCTCAACCGGCACATCAGGCATCCCTTTTCCAGTGCTGGCCACTTTGACAACACCAGAAATCGTACCGCCGGTTTCCAATGCAAAATCAACATCTACGCCAGGTGTCAGGCCTGTTTTTTTAGACTCCAGATAATCTGGTGCATTAACAATCACCATATAATCCTTGCCCGCAGGTACGTGATGAAGCACATATATGCCATCCGCATTGGATTGTGTTTCATTCCAGAAGCCATTTGATGCACTAAAGACAACAACATTTGCATCTGCTATGGGGTCATGGGTGTTTTGATCTGTCAGTTTACCAGAAAAGATCAGCTCTGGTTTCAAGTGGATATCTATGCGTTTGTCTGCATGAATCGAAATAGTGTTCAAGCGCAAAAACGCAGATTCTGAATTTTCCGGTGGCAGGACAGTTATTATGTAATCTGTGGCTTGTGGTATTTGTTTGATTTCATAGCTGCCATCTGATGATGTCAGCGCCCACCCATAGGCATATGTGTTATTGGCCGATTGAAGTTCTACTCGTGCCAGTTGAAGCGGCTGGTCATCGCAATTATAAACTGTACCGATGACACGAAACCCTTTTGTTTCTGTCAATCTGAAGTCAAGTGAATCGCAAGGTGCAGAAATGTTATACTTTTCATCAGGTAAATATTGATGTTCCGGTAAAACTCGAATCAAGTAATCGTTGGATTCGGAAAGCCCCTGAATTTTGAAAAATCCATTCCTGTCGGTAAATACACCATTACCAGATTGTGTTGATGCCGACCATGCATCCACCCAAATACCTGAAAGCACTTTACCATTCGTATCAGACACATAACCTTGAATAAAAACCCCTTCAGGAATGACAACGACAATATCAGAAATATTTCCAGAATGCGTGTTGAGAAGTGTTGCCTGAGTATGTTCCCGAACAGCCTGAAAATTATTAAAATAATAATGTCCAAAAAGATCATGAATTATTTCAAGACGATAGTCTGAAGCTTCCGCAAGCCCGAAAATAGTAAAACTGCCATCAGGTAATGTATTGACCTGACTGCCTGATTTCAATGTATCAGACCATGCAATCACAGGTAATTGATTGATTCCCTGGTTTTGATCATTTGTTATGCGTCCAGATATTTGTGTGCCACGAGAAAGTATAAAGTTGAGATCGGTTACAAGAGAATTCTCCACAGTATTCACAGGCGCAGGAATCGACATATCAATAAATTGATCGGAGACAACGCGCACGTCATAATCAATTGCCGGTGCATTTCCGACCAGGGTGTAAGCCATAACATGGTTTTCTAGAAATGTCAGATTTGTTTCAATCATTGCGTCAGTGGATTCAGACCATGCTTCAACACGCACCGCATCGCCTGGTTGCGCATCCTGTGGAAAGGTAGTATTGCCGCAAATTTCGATACTCCCTTTGTCTTCAAATCGAAAGACCACAGTGGAAACATCGTGCATGGCAACATCAATCAGATCAGCAAACATGATATTGGAGCGGCCATCATAAATCTGTCTGGGATAGTTATCGGCAAATGTTTCCAGACAATAATCTGATGCCGGTTTCAGGCCATTAATATGAAAATGTGTGGCAAAGCCCGACCCTTTCACTTCAGCAAAGCCATTACATTTGGCATCACTGGACCAGGCATTGATTCGAACCACTTCTCCTTTTTTTAATCCAATGAGCGTTCCAGATATGGTGCGATTGGGGAGTATCAATTGAATATGATAATCCATAATTGATTGTTCCAGGTTTATGCCAGTAATCACAGTATCCGCATGATCCTGGGAGGTTGTTTTTACTGTGTAGATCCCAGGACAAAGACCGGTAATAATCATATTGGCATCTGTGCGATTATTGGAAACAATACTGCCCCAACCGCCGGTTTCATCAGAAAATATTTCAATCGTTACGCCTGCAACAGGTTGATTATCAAACATGACCATGCCGGCAAATGTGACACCTTTATCCAAAACAATATTTCGATATTGAATTTGATTATCAATTGATGGCGAGACATGTCCGGCATCTATCCATTGATAAACTGTATCATTCATCAGATTATCATCAGAACTTTCTTTGTAAAATGAAGGTTGATAGCCTGGATATATCACTGAAATCTGATAATCATTTGCATCAGCAACAAGACCGGTTATTTCGTAATAACCATTATGATCACTCACAACATCACCGCCAGTTTGCGTGCTTTCTGACCATACATTGACCCATACACCGGCTAATATTTTTTCTGCGCCAATTTCCTGATGCGCATAGATATAACCATGAATGATGGGGCCTTTCTTTAAATGAAAATCAATATCTTTTATGGAAGAGACCTGCAAATCCAGCAAACCGGCATTTTCAATCTGATGGGTATCTGCATAGTAATGGACCGGATATTGATCTGAAATAACTGATACAAGATAATCTGATCCAATGGGCAGATTGGTAATGGTATAGTGACCGGCACTGTCAGTGATGGCACTACCGCTTTTAATCTCTGGATTTTTTTGAGACCAGGCATAAACCTGAATGCCTTCAATGGGATTGCCATCATGTTGTAGAACTGCTCCACTGATGAAATGCCCTGTTTCCAATTGAAAATTAATATCTGTACGTCCAGTTGACACGCGTTGTGCCAGATTTCTACTTTTCGCCTGGGGATAGGCGATGTAGGGATAATCGACTGCTTGAATTTCTACAATATAGCCATCAGATGATACCTGTTCGTCAAGTACTTTTGTCAGTCCAATAATGGTATAGTGACCGGATTCATCAGTTAACGCGCCATTGCCACTCTGATCTTTGTCACTTACCGCATTAACACGAATGCCAGATACAGGAGAGCCATCAGGAAATAATACTTTGCCACTGATGATTTCACCAGGATTAATGATGATATCAATATTTGTCAGGGGGGGATATTGGGAACGAAATATTTTTGCCCGATCCCAGGATAAAACACTGGTTGTGGGAACGACCTCTCCGGGTTCACTGAACTCTGAAATACTGTAAAAATATTCTGTCGCGTAGGGGCGATACCAGACAGACACCTTGTAATCCTCAGAGGGATCCAAACCGGTCAGGGTATAATAGCCATTTTCATCGGTGGTCACATTTTTAACAAAGGTGGCGCTGTCTTCAAAGACATCAACCACAATAAAGGGAACGCCTTTATCTCCCTCACGCACCTGTCCGCGAATGCCTTCTTCAAATGTGCGTTGCATTCTAAATTGAATATCATTCAGATTACCCGAAAGGGTGGAAACCAGGTCGGCATACATGCGCTCTTTTTTCTCATTATAAAAGCTGCCATAATAATCTGAACTTCCCAGGGGAGGCCAGGCAGCCATCACGAGATTATCTACAGCAGGTAAATTTTCAAATCGGTATTCGCCATTGATATTTGTGGTGGTTGTCTGAAGTAAATCATCACCCTGCCAGACTTCAACAATAAAATGTTCCAGTCCATGCGTAATGGCTTTCCGATCAACAACCACACCTTCAATCACACGTGTATGAATGGGATAATATTTGACAGTAATGATATGATCATCCATAACAGACAGGGAAAAGCTGTTGATTTGTCCCTGAGATTCATTATCTAACTGAACATCTTTTACTGCAAAACCCGGGGCTGGCTTAAATGTAAACAATTGATATTGACCATGCAAAACCTCAATTTTTCCTGATGGTTCGATTGTACCATTTGGCCCTGTAATTCCGCGAATTTCATATTTTGGAATTTCAGCGAATGTGGCTTTAATGGTCTGATCACTTGTTACATTTAAAGACACGTAATAGCCCTCTTTTCCAACTGGCAGCATTTTATTATCTTCAGTGCTGTCTGAGATCGGTTTACCATTCAGAAGAATTTCTGAAAGCACATGCATGTCATCCGGTGACACCATAAATTCGGCATACTCACCGCCCATAATTTGCATTGTACCGGAAGGGGTAATACTCCCCCCTGGGCCGGCAGTAATTGTAATTGTTTGTATTTCTATGGCACGAAAATTAACTTCCAGAATATGATCCTCAGTCAGCTCCCAGAAATTATAGAATGACCTTGCCCCCAGGGGTTGCCTGTCTACAATGACATTATCAATAACAAAACCATCATTGGGTTGAAAAGAAAAATTGACATTGTCAAGCACATCAAATTCTAAATCTTTGTCCGGATCAATTTGTCCATTACCATTGGTGCGTAATTCAATATTGCATCGGTCAAAGGTGGCAGAAATGGTGTGATTTTCAGTGACATTGGGAAAAACATAAGATTTCCATAGATTACCCACTTGAATACCATCCAGTTTTGTCGAAACAGGTTGATCATCAACAAGGAGGGATGCAATCTTATATCCTTTATCCGGTTTAATTAAAACAATCTGATAATCTCCATTGTTAACATCAATGACACCCTGAGGATCAATTTGTCCATGCTCGCCCGCCTCTGCAGTAATTTGTGGCATTTTAATAAATTCCGCACGAATCACATGATCGGAAACAATAGATGGCAGCGTATAGGAGGGGATACGTCCGATATTTTCCCCATCAACGAGAACACGAGCCACTTCATAACCAGTATCAGGAAAGAATATATATTTTTGAGATTCGTGACCAAAAACTGTTTTTATTCCAGTGGGAGTGATACTTCCAAAAGCGCCTGATGATGCACGCAATGTATATTGCTCCAGCACAAACTGGGCATTGAGCGTATAATCCTTTGTAATATTCGCGAGTGTATAGAGAAACTGGCCTTCAGGAAGAGGTTGAACCCTGCCATTGACAACCAGTCTGTTAAATCGATAGCCAGGGTCAGGTGTCATTTTAAACTGTTGAAAACTATGGGTCGGCACAATAATTGTTCCAGATGGCGTGATTGTGCCATTGTCGTTTGTAGAGGCATAAATTTTTGGCATGGGCTGGAATTCAGCATGAATGGATAGATCGTCTATTATTTCGAGGAAAATATGTCCGGATACCGCACCGATAGATTCATCGTTAACAAAGACTTTTTTTACTTCATAATTTTCATCTGGTTCAATGTTAAATTCCTGATACCATCCCTGTTTGACATAAACTTCTCCATTTGGATCAATCAATCCATTTGGACCAGCCTGAGCGGATATTTTGGGTTGATGTTCAAAGGTGACATGAATATCATAATTTTTTTCAACTGATGGAAAGGTATAACGATCCATTGGCCCAATGGATACATTATCAATGAATACGTCAGCAACCTGATAGGTGCGATCTGGTGTCATCACAAAAGACTGCGCAAGGCCATCAGAAACTTTAATTTCACCTTCAGGAAAAATATGCCCATTATGTCCTGAGCTTGCTGTAATTGTTTGTGCAACAACAGGCTGAAATCTGGCATACAATAACGCGTTCGCACGAATATCATGAAAGGTATGCGTTGGCACCGGTCCAACTGATGTGCCATTTACCTGAACATCCGCAACCTCATAGCCAGGATCAGGAATGATTTGAATGTTTAAATCACTTCCGGCTGCCACAGAGATTTTTCCTGCTGGTACCACTGAACCCCGTTTTCCAGCCTCAGTTTCAACAAAGAGGGTTTTACTGATAAAATAGGCCACGATTTTATGATCAAACTGGATATCCGAGCAATGCAACTCTGTTTTTGGCGCAACCACAATATCATCAATCAAAATGTAATCCAGTATGTGACCTTCATCAGGCGTTAATTTAAGCGTCAGGCTGTCCCCACGATTCATATATAAAACACCTTGTGGAGACACATGGCCATTGCCCTCAGCAAGAATTGTAATTTTGGGACGCGCAACAAAAAAGGCGTGGATTGTCTGGTCGGCCTGAATATCATAGAATGTATATTTAGAAACCGGTCCAATAGATTCACCATTAATCATGACATCCTGAATATCATAATTGGCTTGCGGAACAATGTGAAAGGTCTTTGACGAATATTCCTGAACAAACAATTGTCCTGATGGTTCAACACTACCATTATTGCCGGCAATGGATTCAATCATATACTGCCCCGCCATATCTTCAATACTGATCTCAATGGTATCTTCAGATTGTTCACCATCATGATCGATAATCAACAATTTAAATACCAGCATTGTGCCATTGGGGCCTACTTCAGGCGCAGTAAAAAAGGTTTTGGGATTCGTTTTATTATCAATATTCACATGCGCACCACTGACCTGTTCCCACTGATAAAATATAATATTGTTTTCAGGATCAATGGAATGTGAAGCATCAAGATACACCTTTCGACCTTCACCAATAGAAAAATTGTCTCCGGTATCTGCAATTGGTGGATCATTGACAGGTGTAATTGTTACATTGAAAGACTTGATATTGCTGTCTGATATGCCATCATTAGCAATCAAATCAATATGAATCGCACCGGTTTGATTTTCCAATGGTGTAAACTGGATTGCCCGATCCATTCCTTGACCTGATATGATAATTTGATCATTCGCAATGATTGATTCATCACTGGAAATAGCACGTACCACAATATCATCCAATGGGGTATCCGGATCACTGATCATAAAAGTGATTTCCTGTGAAGATTCATCTTCAATAATGGTCTGGTTGCCGATATTGCCAATAACCGGCGGGTCATCAACTGCCAGTATATGAAGTAAAAAGCTTTCACTGACAACAGCAAGGTCTTCATCAAATACGCTCACTGTGATTTCAACATCACCCGACACATTATCGATGGGTTTTAATGTCATGGTACGATTCACATCAATACCTGAAAGCTGGATATTCTCTCTGGGAATTTTTTGGGGATCAGAACTGTCTACCTGAATCACCAGTGCTGCCACAGGGGTTTCGGAATCATTAATTGAAAACATGATTGGGGGCGTTGTCTGGTCTTCATAAATAATTTTATCATTAATTGTTGATAAGGTAGGCGGATCATTGCGTTTTTGAACTTCCAGAATGAATTGGACCTGGGACGACATATTGGTATTATCAGTGATGCGAAGTGTGATAACAGTCGTTCCATATTGATTTAATTCGGGCGTAATGATCAGGGATCGTTTGCCCGCAGAGCCTTGAACATCGATATTGGCATCTGGTACCAGCGTTTCATTGTCTGAGGTGATTACCAGCATAAGGTCATCAAATCGTGAATCTGAATCAGAAACGAAGAATTCGATGGGCGAGGTGGGTGTATCCTCCATTGTGGTCTGTTTTGAAATATTGGAAATGACAGGCGCATCATTAATCGGAAGTATTTCAATGGTGACTTTTGCAGGTTCTGATTGTGCAATATGATCAAATGCCTGAAACTCAAAATAATCAGGGCCCACACTGTCTGTATAAGGTGAATAAACACATTGTCCTGTGAGTGAATTTTCAATAATCAGCGTCCCTTTTTGAGGTGGAAGAAAAATTTCGTAAGTGATGGGATCATTTTCAATATCAACTGCTGTTAGCGTATAGGCAAAAGGGGTGTCTTCCTTAACAATAAGGGTATCCTGAACAGGCCGTGGCGCATCGTTAACAGGCGTGATATGGACATTCAGAAAATAATCATCACTCGTATCCTTTCCGCCATTTTCGATGCCGCCATCATCTTTCAGAAAAATGCGAATCATTGCCTGGCCATTGACATCAGGCGATGTTTCAAAGGAGATGGTGCCATCAGAAAGCATTTCAGGTTGAAGGGAAAACATTTTCGGTGGATTGCCAAATGCATAAAATGTCAGGTGTTGGTAAGATTCTTCAGGGGTTCCTGCACTGATCATTGGGGCCCATTGTTCAAATGTCACCAGACCATTGTCTTCAGGAATTGTAATATCGTCTCCAGGGGTAAAAAAGGGTGCGTGGTTCACTGCAATGACTGTAATATTAAAATCAACAGGATTACTGGTATCATCACCATTGTCATAAGTTCCGCCACTGTCCTGAAGTGTTACTGTGACAACCGCGTTCCCAAATACCTTTTCTGCCGGCGTATACTGAAGGGTGCCATTTGAAAGAATGACAGGCGGAGATATAAATAATTCTGGCTTATCAGTGGTTAAAAGAAATTTTAAGTTTTGATCGGCTTCATCTGAGGGGCCGGGAGAAATATTTGTTGCCCATGAGGTCACAAGCTGCGTACCAGAATTTTGTGGAATTGTTTGATCTGGCCCGGGTGAAAATTCTGGCGGATCATTTACTGCTTTAATATCAATATAGAATGTCGCGCTATTACTCTGATCCTGTCCACCAAACTCAGTGCCGCCATCATCTTTTAAAAAAACACTGACCAGGGTTTTGCCATTGGCATCCGGATTGGGACGAAAAGTCAGTTTTCCAGTTGACGTAATGGTCGGCAATGCAGCAAATAATTGCGGTTGCTCAACACTTAGAATAAAAAAAACATTTTGCGCACGCTCTTCAATGGGTCCCGGGCTTACATTTGTGGCCCATTGATCATAAGCCTGGGATGGCGCATCTTCTAAAATGCGAATATCGGGTCCTTTGGTAAAGGATGGCGCATGATTGGCCCAGATAATACTGATTGTAAAGGTTTGTTCAGGACTGGTATCATCCCCCCCATGTGCTAAGCCACCATCATCTTTAAGCTTAACGATTATTAATGCCTGACCATGCGCATCACGTGCAGGTTTATATGTCAATGTGCCATCGGGAGATATTTGGGGGAGCGTTTCAAAGATTTCTTCAGATCCAGTATCCACAATAAATGTCAATTGCTGATCCTGTTCATCAGCCGGCCCCTTGCTCATGCGGGTGGCCCATCCTGGCACAACCTGCAAATCAGAATTTTTTATAACAGATTGATCCTCGCCTTTATAAAATGATGGCGGATCATTGACAGGCAGTATTGTTATCTGAAATGTTTGGGTTTCACTTTTATCCACACCACCATTCTCAGTACCGCCATCATCTTTTAAATAGATTGAAACAGTGGTACTGCCATTTTGATCCGGCGCGGGCTGATAATTTAATGTTCCCTGCTCTGAAACAGAAGGAAGTTCTGAAAACAAGTCCGGATTGTCTACCGATAGAAAAAATGTCAGCTTTTGATCTTTTTCATCATCAGGTCCTGGTTTGATGTTTTGTGCAAAGTTACTTAACCCATTATTAATGGCATCTTCTTTGATCTCCTGATCCGGCCCCAGGGTAAACGAAGGCGGATGATTTGAACCTTCAGGTATCTCAACGCAATAAGCTATTATCGGCCATAATATTATGATACACAAATATCCAAAGATAAGTGCAGCATTTTTAAAAATTATATTTATTTTCATTATAAGCCTCCTAAAAAAATAATATGCTTACATGTGAACAGTGTTTCTTAACATGTTAAATATATTTACATTTAATGACGTATTGAAATTTTACATGTGAAGTGTAAAATTTTAATGAATGATTGAAACAAAAATATACACAAAAATGCATCCTGCAAATGAATCCACTGTAATCTCTAAGTAATTGAAAACAAATAGTTTGAAAAGATTCTGCGTGTTGTTTTTGGATGTAATTATCATTAACAAGTATACATAGAATTTTTTACAGTGTCTGGTGATATTTTACACTAAAGCAACCTTCATGCCTGATTTAAAAAAAAAAATATTGTAAACAAACAGATTACATGTAAATCATTACACTCAAAAAGATATCGATTTATTTTTTTCTGTTCATTAAGAGATATTCATGATATAGTAAAAATTTTGTATATTTGTCCATTGATTTCGTTCAATCAATGGGCCATGATTAACATGAAAAATATAAAAGGAACTCTTATGAACAAACTTTTGTATTGTATTGCAATTGGCGTTAGTTTTCTTTTCGTGCAAACAGTCAGTCCAGTGATGGCAACAACCTATCGCCTGACTTACAGTATTTTCTTCCCGGCGACACATGGACAATGCAAGGCTGGTATTGCCTGGGCAAAACAAATTGAACAAAGAACCAATGGACAGGTAAAGATCACAGTCTTCCCAGGAGGGGCACTGACCAAAGCGAATCAATGCTTCGATGGTGTGGTGAAAGGCATTACAGATATTGGTATGTCCTGCTTTGCCTATACGCGCGGTCGTTTTCCGGTGATGGAAGCTGCTGATTTGCCATTGGGATATCCCAATGGATTGGCTGCATCGCGTATTGTCAATGCGTTTTATCATCAGATAAAGCCGGCTGAACTGTCTGATGTTCAGGTAATGTATTTGCATGCGCATGGGCCAGGCTTGCTTCACACCAAAAAACCGGTTCAAAAACTGGAAGATCTGCGTAAAATGAAAATTCGATCCACCGGTTTGAGTACAAAAATTGTTGAAGCGCTTGGTGGAGTCCCTGTTGCGATGCCACAGGGCTCGACCTATGAATCGCTTCAAAAGGGTGTTGTTGAAGGCACTTTTGGGCCCATGGAAGTTCTCAAAGGATGGCGTCAGGCAGAAGTCGTTAAGTATACAACCAATTGCAAACAAGTGGGGTATACGACATCCATGTTTGTTGTCATGAATCGAAATAAATGGAACAGTCTGCCTGTTGAAATCCAAAAAATCATTCATAATGTAAATCGTGAATGGATTGATGTTCATGGTGTCGCATGGGATGCACTTGATGATCAGGGGCGTGATTTTGCTATACAGCAAAAAAATCATATTTTTGAGTTGTCAGAAAAAGAGGTCGAACGTTGGAAAAAAGCAGTAGAACCGGTAATTTATAACTATATTGATAAGGTTAAAATGAAAAACTTACAAGGAAAAGCGTATGTAGATAGTCTCGCCAAACTGATCAAAGAACAGCAGTAGCGGATACTTCACTTATTTGGGAATACAAAAATTTTCGCAAAATATTGACATACGAACCAATGCAGTGCATAAATCTTGCTTTTATGTTTAGCTCGTAATTAAAAATTTGAAAATAAAATTTTGGAACTTTGATAAAAACTTACCCAAAAAGACAACCTGGATTCTGCAGACAAATCGAATAAAGCGGAATAGTCTCAAACTGTCAGGTTAATTCAAAGATTTCCTCTGGATAAGAAGATAACCTTATCCTAATTTTTTGATGTCGCAAGGAATGATATCCTTGCATAAAAGGAGATTTCATGAGTGAAACAGTTGACAAAATAAGGAATATCGCCATTGTAGCACATGGTGGCGCAGGAAAGACATCCCTTGCCGAAGCCATGCTCTACAATGGAAAGTTGACCAATCGACTGGGTCGGGTCGAAGATGGTAACACGGTAATGGATTTTGAACCGGAAGAGGTCAAACGTCAGACAAGTATCAATGCTGGTTTTCATCAGATTGCCTGGAAAAAACATGCAATTGATATTGTTGATACCCCTGGGGATCAGAACTTTTTTAATGATACAAAGAGTTGTCTGATGGCTACTGATGGTGCAGTTTTTGTCGTGGATGCAATTGATGGGGTGAAGGTTCAAACTGAACAGGCATGGGAATTTGCCGATGAATACAATTCGCCACGCATGATTGTCTTGAATAAATTGGATCGTGACAATACAAATTTTCAAAAAGCGATTTCAGACATTGGAGAATCTCTGGAAATTCGTCCTTTAGTTGTCCAGGTACCCCTTGGAACTGCTGCGGACTTTAAAGGTCTGATCAACTTGATTGATATGAAAGCATACACTTATAATGATGGCAAATCTACTGCAGGCGATATTCCTGATGAATTTAAAGATGATGCTGAAGCTGCTAGAGAAGAATTCATTGAAAGTGTCGCTGAAGCGGATGATGAACTTGTTGAGCGGTATCTTGAGGGTGAAACCTTATCCAATGAGGAAATTAAACAGGCCCTTCGAACCGGAACGATTAATCGCATTTTTGTTCCGGTGCTTATCGCATCGGCAACAAACAATATCGGAGTTGATAAAGTGCTGGACTTTATTAACGAGTGCATGCCATCACCTGACGACAGAAAACCGCGGAAGGCAAAAGTAGCTGACGCTGATGAAGAAATTGAATGCCCCCCGGATCCCAACGCACCATTTGCTGCCATGGTCTTTAAAACGATGGCCGACCCCTATGCGGGAAGACTCACTATTTGTCGTGTCGTCTCTGGGACATTGGGCAAGGATGGTTCCTTTTATAATGTAAGCAAGTCCTCTAAGGAACGATACAGCCAATTGTTACGTATCTGCGGCAAAGATCAGAAAACAATCACCCGTGCTGTTCCAGGTGAAATTATCGCTTTCTCCAAATTAAAAGAAACCCAGACCGGTGATACAATATGTGATGATTCCAGAAAAATTATTTTTGAACCAGTGGAACCGATGCCGGCACTTATTACCTATGCTGTTCAGCCAAAAACGCAAGGGGATGAAGATAAAATCATGTCTTCTTTGGTGCGGCTTAAGGAAGAAGACACAGCATTAAAAATTGAAAGAATTTCTGAAACCAAGGAAATCCTTCTTTCTGGACGTGGTCAACTTCATATTGAAAGCGCTGTAGAAAAAATTAAACGCAAATTTAATGTTGATGTATTACTGAATTTACCAAAGGTGCCTTATCGCGAAACAATCAAGAAAAAGGTGCGGGTACAGGGCAAGCATAAGAAACAATCGGGTGGTCATGGTCAATATGGTGATTGCTGGATTCAAATGGAACCTCTGGAACGAAGTTCCGGCTTTGAATTTGTCAACAAAATTGTGGGGGGGGTGATCCCCAGGCAATTCATTCCGGCTGTTGAAAAAGGGATTGTTGAGGCTTCAGAATCAGGTGTACTCGCAGGTTATAAATGCATTGATTTCAGAGCCACAGTGGATGATGGAACGTATCATACAGTGGATTCATCAGAAATGGCATTTAAAATTGCCGGTTCTCTTGCATTTAAAAAAGCCGCAGAAGAGGCCAACCCGATATTACTTGAACCGATAATGAAAGTCACGATCATTACACCTGATGAATACATGGGAGATATCATGGGGGATCTCAATGGCAATCGTCGTGGTCGTGTGTTGGGTATGGACAGTAAGGGAAAAAATCAAATTATCAATGCACATGCCCCAATGGCTGAAATGTTGACTTACGCCCCTGATCTCAATTCAATGACTGGCGGACGTGGCACATTTATATCTGAATATTCGCATTATGAAGAAGTTCCCGCACAGCTTGCTGAAAAGATTATTGAAAAGGCGAAAGAGAAAAAGGACTCATAATATTTTTTATTCTTTTTTGCAGGGGCGAATATATGATTCGCTCCTGTAACCAACCCTATAATGATCAATCACGAACTGTGGAGTTTCAATGAAAATAATAATCACAGGCGCACTTGGACATATCGGGTCCAGATTAATTCGTGAAATACCCAGACACTTTCCTTCATCAGATATCATTATGATTGATAACCTATCAACTTACCGATATTGTTCATTATTTGATTTGTCTGATTATTGTAATTTCAAATTTATTGAGGCTGATATCGCGCATGTTGATTTAACAGATTATATTGTTGATACCGGGGTTGTCATTCATCTGGCAGCAATTACAGATGCTTCCCATAGTTTCCAGATTCGTGAAAAGGTTGCTCAGGCGAACTTTTCAGGCACCAAAAAAATGGCAAGACTTTGTCGAAAAAATCAAGTGCCATTAATTCATATTTCATCAACCAGTGTATATGGTTCTCAATCCAGCATTATGGATGAAAATTGCTCTGATGAAGAACTGAAACCCCAAAGCCCATATGCTGCAACCAAACTAAAAGAAGAAACTTTATTATCCGAATATAAGGAACGTGGCTTAAATTACACTATATGTCGTTTTGGAACAGTTTGTGGCATCTCTCCAGGCGCACGTTTCAACACAACAGTCAATAGACTATGCTGGCAGGGTGTTATGGGCCAACCAATGACTGTATGGCGAAACGCACAATTTCAAAAACGTCCTTACCTGACACTTCAGGATGCAGTTAATGCCATCATTCATATTATCAAAAAAGAATTGTTTGATGGAAAAACTTACAATGTATTAACCCAAAACATGACAATCAATGACCTGCTCGATATTATCTGTAATTTATTGGATCAAGTTGAAATATCCTATGTGGATTCAGAAATAATCAATCAGTTATCCTATGAAGTTTCAAACAAACGATTTAAAGATACCGGTTTTCGGTTTCGCGGCAGTGTTGAAAAAAGTATTCAGAATGTGATTCAAACGCTTAATAATTCTGCGGCGGATGTTATAAGTTCAGGATCAGAACCATCAATTTTATATTAAGGTTCGCCCCTACATTGGTTTATAACATTGGATTGATTTCGTTTTTTGTCTCTACACGACCATATTTTTTTGGACGAACAAGAAAAGTGAGCATGTTATTTTCCGAGCATTCCTTATCTATTGCTCAGCTAAATATATAGTCAATAAAATATTGAATTGGGATGTATGAAAAATTTTTAGTTGCAAAAAAATATTTTGAATGATATTTTAAAAAATATATCATATTTCAAGTTATAAAAAATGTGCTAAGGAATGCTCTGAAAACAAGGTCCCCATTCTAAAAAATGTTCTTCGGGGTTGTTGTTCTGTAGAGACGTAGCATGCTACGTCTCTACGAGCCCAACTATTATACGTTCAAGATAAATGGGGATCTTATTTTTCGATGATTCCTAAGAATTATTCGTATCATTGAGAAATGAATAGGGCACACAAATTTGAACATTTTTTTATTCGTTGCTGTTTAAAAAGTATGAACAAATTTTTTCAATAAATTTGTTCAAGTTTTGAAAGCCTGAATAATTGAGGATTTTTAATCATGAAAGCAATAAGATTAATAATATTGTTGTACTGTAGTGTATCATTAATAAATGGTTGCTCATTAATAATTGAAAAAATTATTCCTGGAGAAAAGAATAATGGACAAGAAATGAATGTTACTGAAACAGAACTTTTATCTCAGGAAATGGTGACAAATGATACCGACCAATTAGCGAATTATCCTGGCAACACTTATATTAAACAATTTGGGGATGCTGCAGGGCCAGTTGAAACGCATATTCATGATCGTAGTAAATCTAAAGATAGTAATGTCATCAATACGATACCGCCAAAGGAATCCAATTACACTTATAAAAAGAGCAAGAGGAAAACGCCCCCCTTTACTGTTAATGTGTGTACCGGTGAAAAAGTATCTCGTCACTGGCATGATTTGAAAAAAGTGGTTGTGGTAACAAACTTATTAAATATTCGAAGTAATTATGGTAGTGATCAATCGGTAATTGGCGCGGTGAAACGTTGTGAGCAATTGTTGGTTATTGATAAACATATTGAACGAATTCAAGGAAGTAAACGTATTCAAAGCAGGGGATGGCTTAAGATACAGACTGAGACAGGAACTACTGGCTGGGTTGCTGGATGGCACACAAGATATGTTGATAATTAAATAATAGATTATTCAATACGATAAACCAGTTAATTAAGGGTTGTATTATGAAATTTTTAAATTACATTATAACGATAGTTATTATTTTAAATTTTGTCATGACTGCAAAAGCATCTGATCAAGAAGAATTTGAAGCATATTTACGTCAACAAAATCAATCGTTTACATCCTATCTTGATGAACAAGAAAGGGATTTTGAAAAATTTAAAGCGGATGTGATGCAAAAATGGGGTGAGTTTGTTGCCTCAACTCAGAAAGAATGGGTGATGTATGAAAATGATAAAATGTCCAGAAGTCAGGTTGATTTTGAAAAAGGAACAGTCACCATTGATATTCTAATGCCTGTTGAAGAAAAACAACCCATTAAAGTCGCGGAAAAAAAAATAAAAAAACAACTGAAACAAACGTTGTCAGACAATTGGCCAACAAAGAAAAATCCTCTGGCTGGTCAATTAATGAATATAAAGAATCAACCCCTTACAAAAAAAAATGTTGATACATTTGTAAAAAAAGAACTTAAACCGAAAATCAAGATAACCAAATTACCACCGACTAAGGATAATGTTAATAAGCAAAAAGTTTCGGTTTCCTTTAAAATGGTACCACAACATTTGAAAATTCGCGCTGAGACTTATAAAACAAATGTATTGAAATATGCTTCAAAAAGAAACATTGATCCAAGTATTATTTTTGGAATGATACATACAGAATCCTGTTTTAATCCAATGGCGAGATCTCATATACCAGCTTATGGTTTAATGCAAATTGTTCCTGCATCAGGCGGAGTTGACGCATATCAATTTGTTTTCAAAAAAAAGAAAAAGCCAACGCCAAAATTATTGTATCAACCTGATTTCAATATTCGTTTGGGCGTTGCCTATCTCGACAAAATTAAAAATGTTTATTTTAAAAAAGTAGAAAATGAAACATCAGCATATTTAATGTCTGTTGCAGCATATAATACAGGCATTGGTAATGTCTCAAAAGCTTTTACAGGAAAAACATTGATGGCACCTGCAGCCAGAAAAGCAAATTCGATGACACCCAAACAGGTACATCGTCAACTAATGGACCATCTTACATATGAGGAGCCCAAGCATTATATTCAACGTGTTTTTGGGCGCTCAAAATTGTATCGATAGTCATGATTTATTATTTTTAAAGGAGATTGTTATGAAAAGGTCATTTTTTATTTGTGGAATAATCAGTACATGTATGTTTTTGTTAACGTCATGTCAGACACCCAACGCAAATTATGCACCAACTGCTGTTCAGAGCCAACAACAAGGAACAGCGTTTGTGTGTACACCCGAATGGATGAAAAATCCAAAAGATACCCCTGATGCAATTTATGGAACAGGATTTGCGAAGCTCAGGAATCAGGCTTTGACAATGGATGCTGCAGATGGAAGAGCGAGGCGGCAAATTGTTAAGGCAATCAAGACAAAAATTGATGCGCGTTACAAAGATTTTATGCAAGAATCCGGATTCGATGGAGATGCACAATCACTTCAATTTATCGAATCCATCAGCAGACACATATCAAGTGAAACGTTGCATGGCTGTAAAATTATTCAACGTGAATTCTGTCCAGATGGTACCATTTATAGTTTAGCGATACTCCCCATAAATGAGGTGGAAAAAATCAAAGATATAACAAAATCAAAAACAAAAGAATTTGTTGTGAACAAAAAAGCGCTTTATAATGAATTCAAGGCAAAAAAAGCATTTGACAGTTTTCAAAAAGAACTGGATACAATGAGTTTTTCTGAAAACTAGGCTTTATATCGATATACGCGTTAACACTGTAGAGGTCTTATTATATTCAGATCTCTACAGATTGCCAGTCAAATACATAGGAATCCTCGAAAAATAATTCCCCATTATTGTCTTCTTAAATCTAAAGATTTGGTGGTACTTATTTTTAGAGCATTCCTTAACACTTATGTCGTTTTAGATTCATCATTTTTTTGTGTTATCCTGATTCAAAAATCGAATGAAGTGCATTCCTGACAAATGAATAGGAATAATCATCAGAGAGTATGAATATGAAAAAGTTTCAAATTTTATTCATTTATGTTTTACTTTTTCTTCTAAACTTTTTCATTTCATGTAAATTAGATAACCCCAATACGAACAAATTATCATCACATTTTGTCCCAATAAAAAATTATCATAAACAAAATGAATTTCTTGAGCTTCCAAAATGGTTTGTAGAAAAACCTGAAATTTCGGATGTAAATTTCTGTTATGCATATGGAGCCATTTACTATGACAAAAAGAATGAAAAGCAAAACCTGCTTGTAAGTGCCGCAGTAAATATTGAAAAATCAAAAAAAATAGAAATAACTGTGATTCAAAGCGCACATCATCAAACGGGTAAACTTCTTGCAAAAACAAAAATTAAAGAGTCTGATGTTGAAATTGATGAATCTCGCATTGAACAGGACTACACAATTGTTAAACAGTTCAAGCTTAAAAAGGGCATTTTGGCGCTTGTGGCTGAAAACTCACAATTCGTAAATATTCGTTCCGAATTATTCAGTTCAAAAATCGTAATAATTGATATCCAAAACCCACCTGAATGGGTACATACCCCACCTGATGAAAAAGGATACATTTTTGGTGTTGGTATTGCGCAAGATCATTCATCACCCCAAAATGCCTGGCTTGAAGCAGAAAAGAATGCACGTGCTGATATCGCAAAACAAGTTAATATGAAAATACTGAATCAGGGAAGTGATTCTCAGAAACAGATGTGGGAATGGATGAAGTATAATCATCAGGCGATTTCAAGTGTACTTTTAGAAAATGTTTTTATTATTAAACATGGTTATTGTAAAACAGATCGAACCTATTATGCTCTGGCTCGAATGAAAGAAAAATAAACAATCCGAAACCACCACCAACACATTGAATCAGAATTCTGAAAATTCAGATTCAAAAAAAGGTACCCATTAATTAATTGTTTGTATTTCATTTTTAACCAAAATCAATAGAGTTCAGAGCAACAAACTACTGGTTTTCTATATTCAATTTTGATATTTACACATTAAAAAATAAAATATGTATGTTAGTTAAATATTAATTAAATATTAAATTTAGTTTCACATACATAAGAAAGTCAACTATCAGACTTTCAAATACTCTAATGAACGAAATAACTAACAAAGTAGAATGGAGATATAATAAAATGCCTGAAATCTGTAGTTTCTATGGAATTGCCATTACGATGAACTACAAAGAGCATAACCC